>Ga0070741_10000577_pt1 | contig 128304 bp, 130 predicted proteins | sample Coa_R1_4_FD_66440 | JGI IMG/M metagenome (GOLD analysis project Ga0070741, IMG submission 66440) | Surface soil microbial communities from Centralia Pennsylvania, which are recovering from an underground coalmine fire - Coalmine... | ecosystem: Environmental > Terrestrial > Soil >... | reverse complement strand
TGATCCCGCTGCCACATGACCCGCAGATACTCGTGCTTGGATCGTCGCGCCATTGGCTCTGCCTCCATCCTCCCCCTCCTTCGGGCCCGCCCCATGCGGACCCAGAGGGGAAGATTGACACATGACGCAACGATCGGTCGCCCGGTAAGATTTTAGATGACTCAATACGGCGAATTGACTTTTCGTCGTCCGGTCAGTATTCTTTTTCCCTTTCCAGCAGAAGGAGTTCGGGTCATGAAAGTGATTCTCCAGGAAACGCTCGAAGGGATCGGCCATCTGGGCGATCTGATCGATGTCTCGGACGGTTTCGCGCGCAACTATCTCCTGCCGCGCCGGAAGGCGCTCGAGGCGAACAGCCGCAACATCAAGGCCTTTGAACATGCGAAGCGCGTCATGGCAGAAAAGGCGAAGAAAGAGAGACTGGAGATCGAAGCGTTGGCGAAAAAGATCTCCGCCGTCTCGCTCACCGTGATCGCCCAGGTCGGCAAGGACGACAAGATGTTCGGGTCTGTCACCGCGAAAGACATCGCGGAGGGCCTGGCCGAACAGGGCTTCACCGTCGACCGCCGGAAAATCCAGTTGGCTCAGCCGATCAAGGAGTTGGGCACGTTCACCGTTCCCGTGAAACTGCCGCGCGACATCACCGCCAGCGTGACCGTCCATGTCGTGAAAAAGCAGGAGCCGGAGGCTTCCGCCAAGGAGTAAGCCGGGGACCCGCTCGGGAGCGATTCACCGTGACACACCGGACCACCGAGACAGCCAAGAAAGGGGCGGAGGCGCAACATGAGTGACGCGGTCGGCTCGATGGATGCCCTGAAAGCAACGGACCTCGACGTGTACGAGGCCATCCGCGCGGAGGAACAACGCCAGCGCGAAAAGCTCCTGTTGATCGCGTCGGAAAACTTCGCGAGTCCGGCGGTCTTGGCGGCCCAGGGCTGCCTCATGACCAACAAGTACGCTGAAGGGTATCCCCGCAAGCGCTACTACGGAGGCTGCCAGCATGTGGATACGGTCGAGGAGCTGGCGATCCAGCGGGCGAAGCAAATCTTCGGCGCGGAGCACGTCAACGTGCAGCCCCATTCCGGTTCGCAGGCCAACATGGCCGCCTACCTCGCCGTGCTCAAGCCGGGCGATGCGATCCTCGGGATGGACCTCGCGCAGGGCGGCCATCTCACGCACGGGAGCCGCGTCAATTTTTCCGGCACCCTCTTTCGGGCTTTCTCCTACGGCGTCGATCGCGAGACCGAAACGATCGATTACGACGCGGTTCAGCGGATCGCCGAAGAATGTCGTCCGCGCATGGTGGTCGTGGGGGCCAGCGCCTATGCCCGCACGCTCGATTTTCCCCGCTTCCAGCAGATTGCGCAGTCCGTCGGCGCCTATCTGATGGTCGATATCGCCCACATCGCCGGCCTCATCGCCGCGGGGTTGCATCCCAACCCCGTCCCCTACGCCGACTTCGTGACGACCACGACCCACAAGACGCTGCGCGGGCCGCGCGGCGGCATCGTCATGTGCAAGGCCGAGCACGCCAAGGCCGTGGACAAGATCGTGTTCCCGGGGCTGCAGGGCGGCCCGTTGATGCACGTCATCGCCGCCAAGGCGGTGGCCCTGAAAGAAGCGCTGTCGCCCGGTTTCAAGCTGTACCAGCGGCAGGTGCTGGCCAACGCGCGTGCCCTGGCCCAAGGCCTGAAGGACCACGGGTATCGGATCGTGTCGGGGGGCACGGACACGCACCTCATGCTGGTGAACCTGACGAGCAAAGGCATCACCGGGAAGGAAGCCGAGACCGCGCTGGATGCGGCCGGTATTATCGTCAACAAGAACGCCGTTCCCTACGACGAAAAGCCGCCGGCGGTGGCGAGCGGCATTCGCCTGGGAACGCCGATCGTCTCGACCAGAGGGATGCGGGAACGGGAGATGGTCGAGATCGTCTCCTTGATCGACCGAGTGCTCCAACGCCCTCACGACACGCAGGCGCACACCGACGTGCGGGCCCGGGCGAAGGCGTTGTGCGAACGATTCCCCATCTTCTATTCCTACGAGTCGTCCTCCGCGTGAGTAGGGTGACCGCTTGTGAAATGTCCGTTCTGCGACGAGCTCGAAGATAAGGTCGTGGACTCGCGGATGGCGAAAGAGGGCGAGGTCATCCGCCGGCGCCGCGAATGCCTCTCCTGCAAACGCCGCTACACCACGTACGAGCGCGTCGAGGAGAGCCTGCCTGTCGTCGTCAAGAAGGACGGGCGCCGTGAGCCGTTCGATCGATCCAAGATCCTAGCCGGTCTGAAGAAGGCCTGCGAAAAGCGGCCGATCAGCACGACGATTATCGAGGCGGTCACGGACCGAATCGAAAAACGCATTCAAGAGATGGGCGAGAGCGAGATCCAGAGCCGGACCATCGGCGAAGAGGTCATGAAGGAGCTGCATCAACTCGACCAAGTCGCGTACGTCCGCTTCGCGTCGGTGTATCGGGAGTTCAAGGACATCGACCAGTTCATGGACGAGCTGAAAGCGCTGGCCCAACAGCGGCGAGACAAGTAGCGCGACGCCCGTCTCGTTCCGGCCCGCCTCTGTTTCACTTCCACGATGCCTGTACCCGGTCACGGGCGAGTCTCGCTCCCGGCGCCGTAGCCCGCGCGTGGGATGGAGAGGATCGCCCGGTTTGACGACCGGGCCGCCGACACCGAGCATGCCGACCGCGCCACTCAGACGATCACGGACGAAACCGATCCGCGGCCCGAAACGCCGGGCCGCCGGCGCCACGCATGTCGCCATCATCGGCGCCGGGCGCGGCGGGACGGCGCTGATGGAGATCTTTGCGACGGACCCGTTAGTGCAAATTGTGGGCGTCGCGGAGATCGATCCCCGTGCGCCCGGCCTCAGTCTGGCCAAGCGGTTACGCATCCCCGTCACGCGCGACTATCGTGACTTGCTCAACATGGAACGGGTCGATTTGATCATCGACGTCACGGGCAACCCGGACGTCGGGCGGGCGCTTCAGGAGTTTCACCGCATGGGCGTGACCGTCATCGGCGGAGCCAGCGCCAAGTTCATGTGGCAGCTCATCGAAGCCCGCATTCGGGCGACGGCCGAAATCGAAAAAACCCTCGCGAAGTATCAATCGCTGTACCGGCTCTACGTCAAGGAGGCCGGGGCAGCGGTGACGGAGGAGCGCACGCGCATCGCCTGCGAAATTCATGACGGCCTGGTCCAGAGCCTGGCCGGCGTGAACTTCAAACTCGACCTGTGCCAGGAACTCATCCGCAAGGACCCGAAAGCCTGTCAGGCGACGCTGCGCGAGACCAAGGCCCAGCTCAAGTTGGCCATTCAGGAAGCCCGCCAGGTGATCTTCAACCTCCGCCCGGTGCAATACGACAAAATGGAGCTGATTCCGGCGCTGACGAATTACCTGAGGTCTTACGAAACGCAGTACCATATCAAGACCGAGTTCTCGCTCAGCGGGGATGAAAATCTCCTCTTTCCGCGGACCAAAATCTTCCTGTTCCGGATCGTGCAGGAAGCGCTGAGCAACGTGCAAAAGCACGCCAAGGCCGGCCGCGTTCAAGTTCGACTGGACATCGGGCTCGACCTGTTGACCGTCACAATCGCGGACGACGGGATCGGGTTCGACATGGAGGCCGTTGCGCGCGATCCGGAGAAGTGGGACCATTTCGGCATCCGCGGCATCGTGGAGCGGGCGCGGCTGGTCGGCGGGGAAGCGAGGATCGACTCGAAGAAAGGACGGGGAACGCAGGTGGTGGTGCGCGTCCCCCTCGTGAAGAAGGAGGCGGCCCGGCATGGAAAAAATTAAGGTGTTGATCGCGGACGACCATCGCGTGGTGCGGGAAGGGCTCGCCGCCATCCTCAAGACGAAAGAGGACATTCAAGTCGTCGGGGAGGCCCAGGACGGGCTCGAGGCGATCGAAAAGGCTCGGGCCTTGCTTCCGGACGTGATCCTGATGGACGTCAGCATGCCCAGAATGGGCGGCGTGGAGGCCACGAGACAGATCAAGCGCGAGTTCCCGCACATGGGAATCGTCGCGCTGACCATGTACGAGGAACAGCAATACATTTTCGACCTGGTTCGCGCCGGCGCGACCGGCTATCTCCTGAAAGACTCGGAATCGTCCCAGATCGTGGCGGCCATTCGCGCTATCTATCGCGGAGAATCGCTGATTCACCCGTCGGTCGCCAGCAAGATCCTCGCGGAGTTCTCCTTGATGGCGCAGAAGAAGGGGAAAAAGCCGTCGTGGGTGGAACACGATTTAACGGAACGGGAGATCACCGTGCTGCGGCTCGTCGCGGACGGCAAGACCAATAAAGAGATCGCCAACAGCCTGGATCTGAGCGAGAAGACGGTCAAGAACCATGTGCGGAATATCTTTCACAAGCTCCAAGTCTACGATCGCACACAGGCTGCGATCCTAGCGATCCGGAAGGGACTCATCGAACTCGAACCGAGGCCATGAGGCACAGATAGCAAGAATTCCCCGTGAAAAAGCCACACGTGTGAGTTTTTTACAACAAGACCGTTTATCCAGCCTGAACGAAGCTGCCAAATAATTTCATAGTGTTACAGAGTTTTTGAGAGCATGCGCTATGGCATGTCCGTTGCTATGTCTTTTCCCGGTCTTCATAGAGGCGTTCAGATCAGATGCGTTCTCAGCACACGATCGCGGATACGGTTTCCTGTTCAGGAGTGGGCCTTCACACTGGTCAGGCGGTCACGCTCACCCTTCGCCCGGCGCCGCCGGATACGGGTACCGTCTTTCTTGTTCGGAACGGGTCTTCCCATATCGCTCTCGGCGCTTCAGTCGAGAACCTGGCTTCGACCGAACTCTGCACGGCGATCAGCGGTCAGGGCTCCCAGGTCAAGACCATCGAACACGTCCTCGCGGCGCTCGCCGGCCTGGAAGTCGATAACGTCTATATTGAACTGGACGCCGGAGAAGTGCCGGTGATGGACGGCAGCGCCGGACCCTTTGTCCAGATGGTCCGAGCGGCGGGGATTATCCCGCAACACCGCCCTCAGCCGTTCTTAAAGATCACGCAACCGATCGAGGTCGTTGACGGATCGAAGCGGATCAGAATCGAGCCCAGCTCGACGCCGCGGATCACGTACTCCATTCAGTACAGCCATCCCCTGATTCAGACGCAGAGTTATAGTTACGACCATTCCGTCTCGGCGTTCGAGCGGGACATCGCCGGCGCCAGGACCTTTGGCTTCCTGCACGAAGTCGAAGCGCTCTGGTCGAGAGGCCTCGCCAAAGGCGGTTCGCTCGACAACACGATCGTCCTGACCAGCGACGGGATCCTGAACACGTCCGGCCTCCGGTATCAGGATGAGTTCGTCCGGCACAAGGTGCTCGATTTGATCGGAGACATCGCCTTGCTGGGCGTTCCGTTCATCGGCCATCTGATCGCCGAACGGTCCGGCCATGCCCTTCATACCAAGCTGGTGGAACAGATTCTCCAGCAGCCTGACAAGTGGGTGTTACTGAACCTGCACGAGGGCGGTACCGCTTCCGCTTCCCGCCCCGTCGTCAACGCCCCTCGGCCAGCCTATGGCCTGGCCATGCACGCCTCAACCGTCCAATAAGCTTTCGAACCACCGCTTCATTTGTTCGAAACCATAGCTTCCATCAGCTTTGGCTCATCCCGCAGTCTGAGCGCAGACCAAAATCGCTAGACAGGAGCGAACAGCCGAACGCCTCACAGTTCCGAGCTATTCGCTTACTTGCTGTTGGCTGCTTTCTTCCCGCAGGACGCGCCGAAGGCTCTTGGAGATTGGTCGTGAAGAGGCGATCGTGGTGAGAGAAAAAAGAACGCCGGGGGTAAGTGGCCTTACCCCCGGCGTTGAACCGAGGCGGGGTTACTTCTTCTTCTTCTTCGCTGCCTTCTTCGTCGCCAAGACTCTCACCTCCCTTCGCGATTAAAAACACGACCCCGCCGACGTCAGCTTACACGGCTTCGGTCAGAGGGATTTCCAGCGCCTCAAACGTGTTGGGGCCCACTTTTCTGAACCGCTTATCGCGCTTCAATGATGTCGCGACCGATGTCAGCGGCGTTTTCCCTTTGATTTGCAATCCACCCTCGATAAGACGTTGCAACAATTCCTTCGCGTGCATCGCCCGGTTGGCTTCGCGGAGAATCTGATAGGCAGCCTCGGGCACGCTTTTCCCGACGTATTTGGTGCGACCCAGCAGGATCTCCCGAGATTGATCCGTAACGTCCGTGACCGGAAGCGGACGGGCCCCTTTTTCATCGGTGATGATTTGGCTGGAAAGGCTGGCGAGCTTTGCTTTGTCGGCTTCCACCCGGTAGAGAGTCTCGGCGAGTTCGAGATACTTTTTGATCGTCGCAATTTCTTCATCGAGGCGTCGGCGCTTTTTCTCCAACTCCTGCAGGCGGTTGCGATACGCGCTGATTCGCTGCTCCAGGCCGACCAGGATATCTGTCAATTCTTCCACAAACCGCACCTCTCAGAAGCATGCTTGCTTTGTAGCATTGCTTTGTATATTTGTCAACTAAAAACTTTACAAGTTTCATATATATTCATCGAACATCTATTATGCTCATGAATTCGGTATGCATTTGAGAGCAAGAAAAGCCTTGCTCAGTAAGGCTTGTCTTTTACCAAACGTGATTTTTCAAATGGTTATGAGTCAATGTAGGAAGAGCCTCACGCCAACCATAGGTCTGGAACCTTCCACCCGCTTCTCGTTGATTCTCCGCCGAACTCGGCCGATTATTGGCCGCGCCAGCGTCCCGGAAGTCGTTCCGTGATATGATCCCGGCACTATGAGCGACGCGCTCCCTCCCCTTTCTGCGTCCTTTTGCGACGGTCTCAAGAGCATCGCTGAGGAAGCGGCCCGGAAGGCCGGTGCGATCCTGCAGCAGTATGCGCGCTCGGGCTTTCGGATCGAATACAAGAACGTCGTGAATTTGGTGACCGACGCGGACCACCGGGCCGAGCAGGCGATTGTCGATTGTATCAAGGCTGCCCACCCCTCGCACCGGATCTTTGCCGAGGAGCGAGGACGACAGATCGTCGACCATTCTCCGTTTCAGTGGATCATCGATCCATTGGACGGAACCACGAATTTCGCCCACGGGTACCCCGCCTACTGCGTGTCGATCGGCCTGGAATACGAGGGACAGTGTCTGCTGGGAGTGGTGTACGATCCGACGAGAGACGAGCTGTTCACGGCCGTGGCCGGGCAGGGCGCGTACCTGAACGGCGCGCGCATTCATGTCTCCGCCGTGCAGCGGCTCGATCAGGCCTTGCTCGTGACGGGCTTTGCCTACGACATTCGAGAAACGCCGGCCAACAATTTGGATCACTTCGCCCGATTCGCGTTACGCGCGCAAGGACTCCGGCGCACGGGCACGGCCGCGCTCGACCTGTGCTACGTCGCCGCTGGTCGATTCGACGGCTTCTGGGAGCTGAAGCTGCAGCCTTGGGACATGGCGGCCGGAACGGTGATTCTCCGGGAGGCGGGTGGGCGAGTGTCGAATTTCAAAGGCGGGCCGCTGTCAATCTATGACCAGGAACTGGTGGCCAGTAACGGGCTGATCCATGAAGACATGCTGGCGGTCCTGGCTCTGGGCTGAAAGCCGTCGGCGGCTTCCCGGACCACACCCGGTGTACAGGAGCCGTCGAGATGGGCTAAGATGCGTCATCACGTATTCTACGGAGGGCACCATGGCAAACTATGTCCCGCCAGGCCGAGTCGGTCAGCCGGCTCAGAAGGAGCCCGAGGTGTTGGACGTCGAGTTGCTCCGCGTGCTCGTGTCTCGCACCGGCAAGCAAGTCAGCGCCGAGTGGGCGATTCATCCTCAGCTCAAGCACGACCTCCTGCCGCATGAATGGAACGAAGTGAAGGACCTCATGGCTAAGGTCACCGCCATCGTCGGCGCTCGCTTCTCCCAGGTGTTGTCGGAGGTGGAACCCGATCCCCCGGGCAACGCTTGAGAGCCTCCTCGCCCCTTCACGCTTGCTCGAAATTCACATCGTGAGATTGTCCGCCACATTCCGCATCTGCACGCCATGCACCAGCGAGGCGCCGCCTCGGATGGCGCACGCGACATGGACGGCTTCCGTCATCTCTTCCACGTTCGAGCCCTTTTCGAGACACGCCTGCGTGTACGCGTCGATGCAGTAGGGGCACTGGACGGCATGGGCCACGCCGAGGGCGATGAGCGCCTTTTCCCGCTCCGTCAGCGCTCCTTCAGCAAACACGGCATTGTAATAGCTCATGAACTTTTCCCACAATTCCTTGTTGCCCTTGCCCATGTCGGCGAACTTACCCAAGTCTTTGGGATGGTAATAGGCTTCCATACGTCACTCCACAAGGTGAACGACGACCGTTGCAGATAAATTCCGACACACCTGATCTGACAATTCCTAAGTCATAATTTCTCATTCATCATTGTTCCGTGCGTGATCACGCCGGCAGATAGCCGTTCGCCTTGAACCAGGCCAGCGCATCACGGATCGCGTGCTCCACCGGGCGGCGCGGATAGCCCAGCTCGCGGATGGCCTTGGAGCAGTCGTACTGCTGCATGTGCGCGAGCATTTCCACAAAAAACCCAGGCATAGGCGCCGGCCGACGCAAAATCGTGCGGAACACCGCGTCACCCCATTTGGCGCCGACACGGGCCAGCGCAAACGGAACCGGCACCAGCGGCGGCCGCACGCCGGCGACCCCCGCGATCAGGGCGTTGAGCTCTTTTTGTGTGGTGTTCCAATTCCCGAGGATATATCGCTCGCCGACCCGCCCCCGCTCGGCGGCGAGAATCATGCCTTCCGCCACGTCCCGCACATCAATCGCGTTCACGGGTCCGTCCACGTACGCCGGCATCATCCGCCTCGCTATCATCAGAATTTGCGTCCCGCTGGTCGGCTTGCTGTCGAACGGGCCGAAAAACACGGTCGGGTTGATCACCACCGCCGGCACGCCGTTCTTGGCCGCCGCCAGCACCTCGTTCTCCATCGCGATCTTCGACATGAGATAGGGGTTGTTCCTGTATTTGGTGGTGAACGCGCAGTCCTCGTCGGCGAGTCGGCCGGGCCGCGCAGGGAAGCCGATCGTCGTCAGGGTGCTGGTGAAGACGAGCCGTTCGGCCGAGGCGCGTCGCACCGCCTGGAGCAGATTGCCGGTTTCGGTGAGCGCCTGTTTCGTCGCGGCTTTGACGGGAATCGTCTGCACAGGGTAGTAGCTGGCAGCTTGGTAGACGACACGCACCCCTTCGCAGGCTCGCACCAGCGACTCCGCGTCGTTTAGGTCGCCATCGACCCGTTCGATCTCGAGACCGCGCAACATCAGATGCCCGACCGCTTGGCGGCTGGACTGGATGGGCCGGACCAGGACGCGGACCTGATCGCCTCTGGCCAGCAACGCTCGGACGAGGTTCGCGCCGAGCTGCCCGGTCCCTCCCATAACCAAAACTTTCATGCTGGCTTCCTCCCGGAAGAGGAGAAGCGGGGCAAGCGGCCGGAGGAGCGCCGCAGGCCCGGACCGTCACAAGAAGGGATGCTCTGGAATAGCCAGAGTCAAGTATTTACCTTTCTCTTCGTACATAATGCGCTTGGCCGTCAATTGCGCGAGCAGCGCCGCAATCGCGTCGGCCGAATCGCCCGCCTGCGGCTCGCGCGCCTGCAGGGCGCCGCGAATCTGCTCAGCCGACTTGGGCGCCTCATTGCAATATTCGATGATGAACGACGCCGGCCAATCGAAGCGCTCGCGCGTCGGCGAGCCGGGATTCCGCCCGTCGTACACCGTGACGTACCGCATCGCCTTGGAATAGTACAAAAACGGCTTGTCGTCGGAGGCATACCGCCGCTGCCACTCGTGCACCGCGTCGACGAGCTCCTGGTAGACGTCAGAATCGACCTGCCAGTCCTCCAGTTCGTACTCGAAATCGTAGGCGATCTTCATCAAGTCGACTTGCCGGGCGTCATAGACATATTCGTAGGCCAACCCCGGGCCGGTGATCCGCACGCCGTACTGATGGGGCCGCATGAAATACGGGCTGAACCGCTCCAACCAAAACTTGCCCACCGCCTCGGGCGGCTGTAGATGGAACAGGGAGGGGATCAGCTCGATCTGGCGGCGATAGTCCTCGTTGGTCTCGCCGGGAAAACCGAGCAGGATATTCCAGGAGACGACGATCCGGTAGTAATAACTCCACTTGAGGCACTGGATGTTCTGCATCGGGCTGACGCCCTTGTCCATCGCCCGCAACTGATTCTGGCTCAGGCTCTCCAGTCCCGGCTGCATACATTTCACTCCGCCCGCCGCCAGCGTGCGGATCTGCTGCTTCTGAAGATTGCTCTTGGTCTCGATGAACACATCGAGGTCGCAGTGTTCCGCCGCGAGCTTCCCGAACAGGTTCTCGATGTATTGCATGTCGATGATATTGTCGACGAGCCGGAAGCGCGTGGTGTCGTAGCGGCCGGAGAGATACTCCAGCTCGCGCAGCACCTGCTCGGGCGCCTTCGCTCTGAATTTCATGCTCTGCGCGTTCAGGCCGCAGAAGGTGCAATGGTGTTTCTCACCCCACCAGCAGCCGCGCGAGCCTTCATAGAGCAGAATGCGATCGAGCCCGCGGAACGACTCGGGGCCCAATTCCGCCAACTGCCGGTAGTAGTCGTCGTAATCGGGCGGGCCGGTGCGCGCGAAGTCGCTGAAGAGCGACGGGTTGGGCTCGAAACGAATCTGACCGTCTTTGCGATAGGCCACGCCTTTGGGATACGCATCGTCCTTCCCCTCCAAGATCTGCGCGACCAGCGGCGGGAAGACTTCCTCGCCCTCGCCGACCACGACGAAGTCGATCCAGGGGAACGCGCGGAAGTATTCCAGCCCCATGTCGCCGTCATAGTTGGCGCCGCCGAAGACAACCTTGACCTGGGGATACAGATCCTTGATGAGCTTCGCCATTGTGAGGCTGGCCACGTTCTGATCGAAGGTCGAGGTGAAGCCAACGATGCGATACCGGCCCCAATCGATCGCGGTCATGGCCCAGGTCAGGAACTGCGGCGCGATCCGGCTGGCCATCTCCTCGAAGTAGGACGTCGGCTGTCCGCTCTCCCGCGAGAGCTGCTCGAAGACCGGCTTGAACATGCGCGGATAGTCGGCGCGTTTCGGGTTGTCGCGGAAGAGCAGGTAGGAAAAGAGCCATTCTCCGAACAGCGCCCGCTTCTCGCAGATCGATTCGTACAGCGGCACGCCGATCTTGTGGGCGAACCGGACGTTCAGATAATGACACTCGACGCCGATCCCCTTGGACTTCAACAGGGCTGTGAGTGTGCCCAGTTGAATGGACGGGTACTTCGAGTAACTGAAGGGCATGTTGACGAGCGCCACCGGCGCTTTGTCGTTCATTGCCTCTTCCCTTCGGTCGGCCCGCCCGGCGCAGGTCTCACGCCGCCGTCGCCCGGAACGGCTCGAACTCCCGATCCGCCTTCGCGGCCAGATAGAAGTCGCTCTCGGTCAATCCGTTGATCTTGTGGGTCCAGATCTCGACCTTGCACTTGCCCCAGGCCAGGTACAAGTCCGGGTGGTGGCCCTCCGCTTCCGCCACCGCGCCGACCTTGTTCACGAAGTCCAACGCTTGCTTGAAATCCTTGAACGTATAGAGCCGTTCCAGATGACCGTCTTTGTTGAGTTGCCAGCCGCGTCCGAGTTCTTTCAGCAATTCCTGGACGCGGGCTTCGGGCAGCGGCGGCACGCCGCCCCGGCAAGGCACGCATTTGTTATCAGCAAGACCCATATGGTTCCCTCCTTCACTGCCGTCACGGAAGCGCCGGAACGATCGGGAAACGTCATTCTAATGGGACCGCGACGGCCCCCGCAACCAGGGCGCCTCAGTCGCCTTCTTCCGCCAGGCCGCCCGATTTTGCCAGATCCTCGGCCTTGATCTTGTCCGGGTTGAACTTGGCCGCGGCCTTCACCATACGATCGAGCGCCTCATCAAAGCTCAACGGGGCGGCGTCCTTAGGCCGGAAGCGGATCGGGTTCACCCGCGCGACAACGAAGCTTTTGAGATAAGGACTGGTCAAGCCTTTGGCCTTCAGCGCGTCGACCTGCTGTACGATGAGATCATCCAACGCCAGCACGACCTTCGCCCGCTGCTCGCGAACCTCCAGCGACGCGCGCAGTGGCTTCTTGAGAAACTCGTCCACCCGTTTCAGCACCGGATGGTACGCGCCGCCGCTGAAACGGGGCCGCTCCTCATAACAGAGACCCAGGGTGATCAACGCCGGCTCCTCGAATTCCAGCGCATAGGTCTCTTCGGTGGCGTCGTCCAGACGAGCCAACTCTCGGTACATGCGGATGACCTCGAGGGCTTTCTCCCGCAAGTTGTGGGCCTTCTCCGTGTTCAGCGCGAGAATTTGATAGGCCGCCGACGCTTCCGGCACCACGATGGCCGTGATGCTTTTCGCTCCCAGCGTCCGCATCGCGGAAAGCCGATGATGCCCGTTCGGCGTCCAGTATTTGATGCGGCCTTCCGACCCTTCGCTCCCCGTACCTCTATATCCCTCTACCTCTCTACCTTTCTCCCGAGGGGCGCGGACCGCCACGATCGGATCGAGGAACCGCCCGATCTTCCCGATCACTGCTTCCAATTTCCGCACGTGACTGTCTGAAAGATTTCGCTGATAGGGCGTCGGCTCGACCATGTCGATCGGCAACGCCGCGAAGGCCAGCCACTTTCCGCCATAGGGTTCTCGGTAGACCGACAGGACCTTTCCCCCATCGTTCTCAATCGCCCGATGCAGCTCCGCCACTTCCGCAGGCGGAGCGGCAGCCTGCAGTTCGGTTGCGGTCAGGCCGGTCGACGCGCCGACGGGTTTGCGGCGCCGTCGTATCGTGCCGACCGGTTTAGGGGCTTTGAGTTTCCGCTCCGCCATACGTCCGGAAGATATGGTAGGCCACCATTGGAGGAAAAGGAAAGTCCCTCACCCAGCTGAGGGGGGGATTTTCATCCTGCAGGGTGAGCCAACGGCTCACTGGGGCTACAGAGGATATGCGGAATGGAAAGTTGAGGACAGGGCTGGAAACGACAGGGGCTACCTTCCGGAAGGTAGCCCCTGTCTGGCGCTTAGGACGCCGAGTAATCGTCTATGCTTATTTCGGGTAGACCCGCGCGGTTAGGGAGCTGCTGCGGCTTCTGGTCGGGGGAGAACCGGTCACTCCCAGGCGCTTGTGTTCCTCATGCTCGCCTCGGGTTCTCCGACTTCGTAAGGCTGTAGTCCGGGTGGTCTGTGATGCCGTGAGGCACAGCCGTTGAAGAACCGGCTAGCATGACCGAGCAGAAGCCCGCCCTCGACTCGGCGGGCCGTTCTGGCCAGGTGGAGTACGATCGTCCATCAATCCACCTCCTCCCGTTCGGGGGTCGCCTGGGAGTCTTGATGACAGCCGCGCGGTCTGCCTGACTCCCTGCACCTGATCAATCAATCGACAGGTAGCGGAAGTTTATGTACTCCTCTCGGAGGAAAGTGTCAATGGGGTGGAAATGGGCTCTGGAAAGGCTCTGGCAACGACGCTGACGCCGCGCGTGGGCGGCAACGAGGCTGCTTTGTTGATCCGACGCCGCGCAATGCGACGTGTTTTCGTCCTACACGATCGTGAGATGCTCGAAGTCCACATCCGCCGGCGCAGGCGGGCAGGTGAGTTTCATGTCCTCCAACCCCGAGACGACGGTGTCGGCGACCACCAAGTTGCGATACCATTTCCGGTTCGCCGGCACGACGTACCACGGCGCGTAGTCCGTGCTGGTGGCGGTGAGCATGTCCTCAAACGCCTGCATGTATTCATCCCAGTATTGCCGTTCCTCCAGATCCCCGGCATCGAACTTCCAGCGTTTCTCGGGATCGCTCACCCGCTCTTCCAGCCGTTCGCGCTGCTCATCCTTCGAAATATGGAGAAAGAACTTCAGGATCGTCGTCCCGTTTCCATGCAACAGCTCTTCGAAGGCGTTGATGCGATCAAACCGCTCCTCGACCCGCCGTCCGGAGAGCGTTCCGTGCACGCGCGTAATCAGCACGTCCTCGTAGTGCGAGCGGTTGAAGATCCCGATGTAGCCTTTGGGCGGCACCTCGCGATGGACGCGCCAGAGGAAATCATACGCCGACTCGATCGGCGTGGGAGCCTTGAAAGACGTGACCCGGCACCCCTGCGGGTTGACGGCGCGCATCACTTTCTTGATGGTGCCGTCCTTGCCGCTGGTGTCCATGCCTTGGAGCACGATCAGCAGCGCCCGGTCGGCATTGGCGTACAGCCGTTCCTGAAAGCCTGCGATCTTCTTGGTAAGTTTCTTGGTCTCCGCTTTCGCCTTCGCCTTGTCTTTCGCAGTCTTCCGATACGCTCCGGTGTCGTCGGGATCAAACTTGCGGAGCTTGAGTTTCATGCCGGGCTTGATCCGATACTGTTCCATGACTTGGCCCTCCGTCGGGTTCGAAGAAGCGGCGGCCCGCGTATTCTACTCTTCTTTGGCCGGGATGGAACCATAACCTTGACAGTCGCATGCCGCTTGGTAACAATGCAGCCGTTTTCCTTTTCGGAGGCGCGCCATGACCGTGGATCACAACAAATTGCAGGACTTTTTGGGCAAAGCGGTGGGCGACATCGGCGCCGCGATGAGCGCCAATCTGGTGCTGATCGGCGACCGGCTCGGGCTCTATAAGGCCATGGCCAAACTGGGACCGGTGACGCCGGCTCAATTGGCGAAGGCCACGAAAACAGCCGAGCGGTACGTGCGGGAATGGCTGGCCAATCAGGCGGCCGGCGGCTACGTAGCCTACGACGCGGCGACGGGCACGTTCGCGTTGCCGCCGGAGCAGGCGTTGGCGCTCGCCGATGAGACGAGCCCGTGCTTTCTGCCCGGCGCCTTCCATGTCATCGCGGCGGCGTTTGCCGCGGAGCCGAAAATCGAACAGCGCTTCCGAAGCGGCAAGGGCCTGGGCTGGGGCGAGCATGATCATCGGCTGTTCGAGGGGACCGAGCGATTCTTCCGGCCGAACTACGTGGGCAACTTGGTGAGCAACTGGATTCCCGCCCTCGACGGCGTGGAAGCCAAGCTCAAAGCCGGCGCCAAGGTCGCGGATGTCGGGTGCGGGTTCGGCTCCTCGACCATCATCATGGCGAAGGCCTATCCCAAGTCCACTTTCATCGGCTTTGATTATCACAAGCCGTCGATCTTGGCGGCGCGGAAGCGGGCGAAAGAGGCGGGAGCGAAGAACGTGACCTTCAAGGTCGCCAAGTCCACGGACTACCCAGGCAAGGGGTACGACTTCGTCGCCCACTTCGACTGCCTGCACGACATGGGCGATCCAGTCGGCGCAGCCAAGCACGTGCGCCGCACCCTGGCCTCCGACGGCACCTGGATGATCGTGGAACCGTTTGCAGGTGACAGGGTCGAGGAGAACCTTAATCCGATCGGCCGCGTGTACTATGCCGCCTCGACCATGATCTGCGTGCCGGCCTCGCTGGCCTACAAAGGACCGGCGCTCGGCGCCCAGGCCGGGGAGGCGAGACTGCGCGAAGTCGCGATGAAAGGCGGCTTCACCCGCTTCCGCCGCGCGACCCAGACGCCGTTCAACCTGGTGCTGGAAGCCAGGCCGTGACCGCGGTTCCGTTCTTCAGGCCGCGATCCGGCTCGATTCGACCTTCACGTCGCTGATGCTGGTTGTCTGACCGGACCGCAACTCCGGGAGGGCGGGAATTTTGTCCGACTTGACCCCCAGGTCCAACAGGTAGCGCCGCATCCCGTCGTAGCTGGAAAAACTGCGCGACCGCTTGGGCGCCTGGCCTTCTTCCTTCGGCTCGAAACTCACGTCGAACCGCCCGTCCTCGCGCTTCTTGACCGTGAACTTCCCTTCGATTTCCATACCCTCACCTCCTGGCCGACACGCCATTTCAGTAACGCGCCGAATGGAGAATTTCAAGAGGCCTAGCGCCGCCAAGCCGGTCGCTATTTCTTGCTCGGACACGGCCGTTGCGCCAGAGTGGCTTTGTGCGCGGTCCACGTAACCTCGGGGTGACCCTGTCGCTTTTTTCGCGGCCTTGCCTTATCCTTCTGCCGAGCTGAGCGTTGGGGCGACCCCGAAGCCAGCTCGGAATGTCGGCCCCGCAAGGGAAGGGCATGCCGGACGTGACGAAGGAAACGGACGCGCGAATCCTCATCGACGACCTGCTACGGCAAGCGGGGTGGGACCCGTCCGACAAGTCGATGGTGCTGACCGAGGTGATGGCCACACTGCCGGGCGGCGCAAGCGCCGGGGCGGAAGTGGGTGGGCTCAGTGGGGCCTCGCTGACAAGTGGCGGGACTGAGGCGAGAGGCGGACGCGCGGATTACGTGCTCCTCGACCGGAATGGGAGACCGCTCGCGATCATCGAAGCGAAACGAACGGCCATCGAACCCTATACCGCCAAGCACCAGGCCCTTCCTTACGCCAAGAGCCTCGGCGCGCCGTTTATCTTCTTGACCAATGGCGAACTGATCTACTTTTGGGACTACACCAACGACGACGCCCGCATCGTCAACGCGTTTTATTCCCGGCGCGATCTCGAACGGCTCGTGAGCATGAGGGAGACGCGGCGGCCGCTGGCGACCATCGAGATTCCTGAATTCTACCTGAGACAAGGGGAGCAGCGGCGGGTGCGCCCTTATCAGCGGGAGTGTATGCAAGCGCTCGATCAAGCCGTCGAACTGGGCAAGCGGCGATTCCTCATCGAGCTGCCCACCGGCACCGGGAAGACGGATCTCATCTGCTTATACCTCCAGCGGCTGATCAAAGCCGGGCGGGCGGAGCGAATTCTTTTCTTGGTGGATCGAGACCAACTGGCGAAACAGGCGCTCGAAGCGCTGCAAGACATCCTCACCCAGTACGGCAGCTATTGGCTCAAGCCCGGCGCGGTTCGCCAAGAAAAGCAGATCACGGTGTGCCTGTTGCAGACTATGATCGGCCGCTATAACGAATTCACCAGCGGCTATTTCGACGTCGTCATCGCCGACGAATGTCACCGGTCCATCTATGGCGCGTGGCAAACGGCGCTGACCCATTTCGACGCCCTGCATATCGGCCTCACCGCGACCCCGTCCGCCTACATCGAGCGCAACACCTTCCAGTTCTACCAGTGCAGGGAGAACCAGCCGGACTTCGCCTACTCGATCCAAGAAGCCTTTCGCGAAGGCTACCTGGTCCCCTACAAGTTCGCGACCGGCATCACGGTCCTCTTAGCCGAAGGCGCGGATGTGGATGAAGAGCATTACGATCCGGTCGAGTTCGAGCGCAAATGGACCAACGAGGACACGAACCGCAAGATGATGCAGGAGTTCGACCGGTTAGCCTGGGAACATTATCGGGAGTTAGCGCCGTGGCAGACGATCGGGCCAGGAAAGACCATCGTGTTCGCGATCACCAAGCACCACGCGGCCAGGCTCGCCTATTACCTGAACGAACTGCATCCCGAATATAAAGGCCGCTACGTCGAGGTCATCACCAGCGACGTCCCGAACGCCGACGAGCTCATTCGCAAGTTCAAGCGCGAAGACCTCCCCCAGATCGCGGTCAGCGTCGGCATGCTCGACACCGGGTTCGATTGCCGAGAGGTGCTCCATCTCGTCATGTGCCGCCGGGTGCGGAGCCCGATCCTGTACCAACAAATGCGCGGTCGAGGCACGCGGACCGCCCCGCATATCGGGAAACGGGGCTTTGTCATCTACGATTTTTTCGGCAATCACGAGTACTTCAACGACAGCGAGACAGAAATCTTCGTGAGTGCCGGCGGTGGCCGCCCACCGGGCGGCGAGCCGGCGCCGCCGAGGCCGGTGCGCGACCTGATCGAGTTGGGCCTGGAGGACGAGTGGCTCCAGGCGGTGACCTACGTGGAAGTCGGGCCGGAGGGCGAGCGCGTGGATAAACGCGACTACGTGACGAATTGGGAACGCTCCATCCGCTCCGCGGCAGCGGACGATCCCGCGCTCCGGAAGGTCCGGGCCGGGCAGGCCCTCACGGCCGAGGAGGAAGAGGCGTTGGCCGCGCGACTGAACAATCCCAAGTACTATTTCAATGAAGACAACCTGCGGCGCGCCTACCGGCAGCCAGGCGGCACCCTGGTGGATTTCATCAAGCATGCCCTGGGCATGGCGAAGGTGAAAAGTCGCGAGGAGGAGGTGACGGAGAATTTCCAAGCCTGGCTGGTCACGAAATCGCTCACACCCCAGCAGGCCCAGTACTTGTCCTTGCTCAAGAATCGGGGGATCGTCGGAGGCAAGCTCGAGTTGGATGACCTCTTCAAGCCGCCGCTCTCCATTCTCAATGCGGCTGGCTTGGGTATCGAGCTGTTCGGGGAGCAAGGGCTTAAAGAAGTCATTGCTGACCTGAATGCATCCGTCTTCACACGGAAGACCGCATAGGAGGCGCTGGCCATGAAAATTCGAGCCACCTTCGTTAAGGACGGACAATGGTGGGTTGCCTGGACCGATGATGTCCCAGGGGCATTGACTCAGGGCAAGACCTTGGAAGAAGCCCGAGAGAACCTGGCGGATGCCGTGCATCTCATGCGGGAGCCGGTGGATTTATCGAAACTGCCGAAGAGCCAGGTGGTCGTGGAAGAGATCGAGGTCTGAGTGAAGCGGCGCGAGCTCATCCGCCATTTGGAGCGGTTTGGCTGCACCTTGCTCAGAGAGGGGGCGAAACACAGCCGGTACATCAGTCTTGCCGATCCGACACGATCGGCCACAGTTCCCCGGCACACGGAAATCGCAGATCTGTTGGCCAGAAAGATTTGCCGACAGCTCGGAGTCCCGGACCCGAAATGAACCAGGACCTTCGCCGAAAGCTCGACCGCATCACCGATATCCTCTGGGCCGGGGGCGTCACCAATCCGGTCACCTACATCGAGCAGATCTCCTACCTCATCTACCTCAAGCTGCTGGATGAAGAGGAAGCCGATCGCGAACTCCGCACCCGGCTGACCGGCGGCAAAGGCAACGGGAACGGCCGGCTGCTCTTCCCCAAGCAGGCCGAGCGGTACCGGTGGTCGAAGTGGCGATTCAAGAGTGGCGAGGAGCTGCGGAACTTCGTCCGCGACGAGGTCTTCCCCTACATGGCCTCGCTCGTCAAAGAAGAGCCGCAGCTCGCCGAGTATTTCCGCGACGCCGTCCTGGAGATCACGGACCCCAACGTCCTCAAGCAGGTCGTGGACGAACTGGATAGCCTCGACTTCCGCAAGCTCGGCACCGACGTCAAGGGCGACATCTTCGAGTATTTGCTCACCCATCTCGGCCAGTCGGCGCTCAACGGCCAGTTCCGGACCCCGCGCCAGATCCGCACGATGATGGTCGAATTGGTGGACCCCGATCTCGGCGATACGATCTTCGATCCGGCCGCCGGGACGGGTGGCTTCCTCATCGACGCGGTCGAATATATCCTGGCCAAATACTCGGCCGAGCCGCAGCCTGTGCCGATCTATGGTGAAGAATGGCTGGAGAAGGCGACCGAGGAACAGAAGCGCCTGCCGACCATCCAATGGTACCGGAAGGGGCCCGGCGAGAAGATCCCCGATTGGGAGCTGCTCGAACGCGCGATCTACGGCTTCGACGTGAGCCGCCAGATGATGCGGATCGCCATGATGAACTTGGTGCTCCACGGCATCCGCAAAGCCCAGGTCAAGCGGGCCAACTCGCTCTCGGAAATGGGCGGGCTGACCGAAGACGATCTCCGGCGACGGTACAAGGTCATCCTCTCGAATCCGCCCTTCTCCGGCGCCCTGCCGCAGGACTCGATTCGCAAGGACCTGCCGACGAACTCCAAGAAGAGCGAGCTGCTCTTCCTGGGCGTCATGATGCAGGCGCTGGCGCCAGGCGGCCGTTGCGCCGTCGTCGTGCCGGAGGGCTTGCTCTTCGGCTCCACGAGCGCGCATGTGGAGCTGCGGCGCAAGCTCATCGAGGACTTCGAGCTGCTCGCCGTCATTTCCCTGCCGGCCGGCGTTTTCAAGCCCTACGCCGGCGTCAAGACCGGGGTGCTGGTTTTCCGCCGCCCCTCTTCCTCTGTTCCCTCTCCCCACCGTGGGAGAGGGGAGGCTGAGGGGGGTTCGTCTTCCGGAACCCGTAAAGTCTGGTTCTACGACGTGCGATCCGACGGCTACGATCCGGACAAGATAGTGGGTGGAGGACGCCCGGAAACCCCGGACCGGAACGACATTCCTCACCTTCTAGTCCAGTGGGCCGCCTATAAAAAAACCGGCTTCAAAGAAGCGCCAGGCGTCGAAGCCGGGTCGCTGCTGGAACCGGGGACTCCGGAGCCGCGCTGTTGGTGGGCGAAAATCAAGAGCATCGAGGAGAACGATTACAACCTGGCCGCCGGCCGCTACAAGCCGCAAGTAGCGGAGAAGCCGCCGGAGGAAGACCCGGCGCAATTGATTCGGGAGGTGCTCGCGATCGAGCGGGAAATCACGGATGGGCTTGAGAAGCTGCTGAAGAATGTATCTACTTGCGCCGCGGAGCAAGAAAAGCCGCCGAAGCCCAGCAGACGGGCAGGCGCGGCAGGAAGGGAATCGGCGCGATGAAGTGGCCAAGTGTCACTTTGGGGAACCTGGCAATCGATATGCAGCCGGGCTTCGCCCAGCAGCCTGATGGGGACGATAGAGGCCTACCCCATTTGCGCACGAACAATGTTTCAGAAGATGGGAGTATTGACCTCTCCTCGGTTAAGACTGTGACTCCATCGGCCGAACAGCGTGACAAATACTCACTCCAACCTTTCGACATCCTCTTCAACAACACGAACAGTCCAGCCCTTGTCGGAAAAACCGCGCTATTTACGCAGGATGGTGAGTTCCTCTTTTCGAACCACATGACACGCATTCGAGTGCACACCAATCTTGCCAATCCAGCCTACGTTGCTCGTTACCTACACTGGGTTTGGAGGACGGGCGGTTTTCGAGGGATGGTAACCCAGTGGGTCAGTCAGGCAGCGATCAACCGAACCCAGTTAGCCAAACTTCAAGTCCCACTCCCGCCCCTTTCCGAGCAGCGTCGGATCGTCGAGATTCTCGACCAGGCCGACGCGCTGCGTCGGAAGCGCGCCGAGGCCGACGCCAAAGCCGCCCGCATCCTCCCGGCCCTCTTCTACCAAATGTTCGGCGACCCGGCGACGAATCCAATGGGCTGGCCTAGGGCCACACTCGGCAACGTCATCGTCGAGGCGAAATACGGGACTTCGGTCCGGGCTGCCAGTGAGTCCGGCGGCATCGCTGTCTTGCGCATGAACAATATCGCTTCTTCCGGACACCTTGATCTCAGGGATTTGAAGTACGCACAGCTGCCCGATGAGGAACGGATGGCCTTGATACTGAAACAAGGAGATCTTCTCTTCAATAGGACAAACAGCCGAGAGCTTGTCGGCAAAACCGGGCTATGGACAGAATCCATCGAAGCGGTGCCAGCCTCCTACTTGATTCGAGTCCGCGTAGACCGCCAGCAGGTTATTCCAGAGTACGTTTGGGCTTATATGAACACTCGCTTCATGAAGCAGGTCTTGTTCGAACGGGCACGACGAGCAATCGGGATGGCTAACATCAATGCGCAAGAGCTTCGCAGCCTCCCATTCATTAAGCCACCCATAGAAACGCAGAAGGAATTTGCCCAACAACTGGCATCGCTTGCGCCAATTAGCACATGCCAGGCCATGAGTGCAGAGTGCTTGCAAACGCTTTTCTCAGGCTTGCTATTTCGCGCCTTCTCCAGCGACCTCACCGCCAAATGGCGCGAGGCTCACATGAAGGAACTGCTCGCCGAGATGAAAGAACAGACAAAGCTGCTCGCTGCGGTACGCTCTTCAAACTGATCGATGTCAAACCCGAACGACCAAATCCGCGACGCGATCCTCCGGCACCTGTACACCGTGCATCGCAGAGCGAGAAGCCCAAAGAGTGCGGCCATCGGCATTCGGGATCTGGCGGCGGCGCTGAAGCCCAATGGATATAAGCAGCAGGAGGTCGCGAGTAATCTTGACTATCTGATCCAGAAAGAGTGGATCAGAGAGGTCGTTGAGAACCGAACGTTTACTACCAAGCGTGGCACGACCCAACAGGCCGAAAGGCGAACCTACAAGATCTCAGATGTCGGAATTGACCGTCTCGAAGCAGCCTCCACTTACCAGAGGCCAGCCACGGCGGCGGGGATCAACATCACAAACATCAAAGGTGTAACCGTCGTCGGTGACCGCAACGTCGTTAACACCCAGTTTACCGACCTGTCGCACGTCCTGGCGGACATGCAAAAAGCCGTCCTTAGTAGCCCGGATCTCGACGATGCTACCAAGCTGGGCATCGCTGCCGACATTGATACGCTGCAGGCGCAGCTCCAAAAGCCGCAGCCTGATAAGTCAGTGATCAAAGCCATGTGGTCTGCCATTGAGAAAGGTGTCACGGCCGCCGGCCTCGTGGAGTACGCAACCAAGGCAGCTCAACTGGTCTCGCCACTGCTGCAGTAGGCACAAGGCATGCTCACCGGCCTCCGCATCGGTAACTTCCAAGCCCTCGCCGACACCCAGTACATCCCGATCCGCCCACTCACCTTCATCTTGGGCCCCAACAGCACCGGAAACTCCATGGGCAAACAGGGACATTCTGTTTCCCCTTGGTTTTTCAGACCCTATGCCAATAGTGGCAGCATGACTAAGAACGTAGAATGTCCTCTTGTACTTTCTCGCTTTTCTCGCATGAGAGGTCGGACAAACCAGGCTCCGCAACAGCAAGCAATCCGGTAGGCTTCCCTGAATTTCGATGGATGCAGGCCAACTAGCCTCTACGCCTTCGCCTCTTCCGCCTACAGGCGGTCACTGGACCCGTAACCGCCTTGAGCTATTAGCGTGGTTTCGGCGGAATGCACCTTCCTTGGGTGAACTCTATGAAGGTGCGGTGAATGTGTTGTTCGAGAACAACTTGCCAGGTCGAACTCGCTTCATCGCTCACGCTGTTCGGGACATCCGGAACAGACTTCCAGAGGCCATCTCGGGCATAAAAGGTGGGTCCCGGTTTGAGTGGAAACAGCAATTAGATGAGCTTATAGAAGCCTGGCAAAGAGAAGGGTTCTCACTAGATGGCTCATTGCCAGCGACTGTGACCACAAAAGGGCCCTTAGATTCTCGATCACCAGAAATCGCATTGTCGCCGCGTCTTTATCTCAAGATTGCAAAGGTGCTCAATGATTATTCGCGCACGCGCGAAACAAGAAGGTCAGCGGCCATCAGACTTTTTGAGAGCTGTGCCCCAGAGAATAAGCAAGTACAAGATGCTCTCGAACCGATAGTCAGCCAATGGATGGAGACCACCGAGTGGTTTGTCAAAACTGTACACGACTCTGGTCGAGCTGATGGCGATCATAATTGGGCTGAGCTTACGACGCATTTCCTCCTGTTTGAATGTACTCTAACTGCGCTAGTAGGTCAGTTTTTTACGACCATCGAAGGGCTCGATGAGATCCTGGAAGATACCAACTCCTGATCAGGTTGATAGAGCCATCGCTCTTCTCGCTCATCCGGAACAGCGCCGGTACTTCTTCGACCGGCTTGAGAATCCGCACTGGATTGAACCGCTGAAGCAAAAAGGATTCTTTAGGAATCCACCTGCGGTCGTAAGAGACAAAGAAAAAGGCACGGTTCAGTTTCCTCCCTGGTCAGAATCGCAGTATTTAGCCCGCATGGCTCTGCATGACCCAGCAAAGGTACTTGGGGTAGCGCTATTAATCGAAACCGATAACATCCGTGTAAATGAAGACCTTCTCGACGCAGCGCTTGCAATGCCTGCCGAGATTGCGGCCAAGCTAGAGTCAAAGGTACTAACATGGATAGAAAGTCCCTATTCCCCTTTCTGGCCAGAGAAGTTCGGTGATCTTGTGGGGCATCTTGCTCGTGGAAATCAAGTTGAAGTCGCCCTGAAACTAGCGCAAAGGTTACTCGCCGTTCTCCCTGGTCAGGGAGCCCTTTCTCAGGCCCGAGGGCGATTCGAGGCCTGGCATTACGAAGGCATCCTTGAGAAGAACCTGCCCGACCTGGTCGCGGCGGCGAAAGTGCATGCCTTGAATCTCCTCTGTAATCTCCTCAACAACGCTATCCAGTTATCCCACGACCAGGAAGAACAGGAGGAAGGCGAGGACTACTCAAACATTTGGCGGCCTGCTATCGAGGGCGAGAGACACAGGGGCTTTCACGAGATCAGAGACCTCTTGGTTTCAGCAGTCAGGGATGCTGCTATTCAGATTGTCCGAGGGGATCAAGCGTTGCTTGCTTCGGTCCTTGAGGAGCTGGAGCGGAAGCCCTGGAAAATCTTTCGGCGGATTGGACTGCATGTTTTGCGTTCATTCCCGGGCAGCGCACAGAACTTGGTACGATCGAGGCTTATGAATCGGACTCTGTTCGAAGACCATGGGACCCAGCGCGAATATGCTCTTCTGTTACGGGATCGGTTTGACTCCCTCTCTGGGGATGACCAGTATGAGATCTTGAGCTGGATAGAGCAAGGGCCGGACCTCGATCAGTTTCGAGAGAGCCGGAAGGCCTGGGGAGGACTTCCACCGACGGAAGAGGAGTCAGCAGCCTATGCGGGGCCGTGGCGTGTGAGGCGCCTAAAGTGGATTCTGGACTCACTGCCAACAGAATGGAAGCAACGGTACGAGGCCCTTGTTCAGCAGTTCGGGGAGCCACAGGACCGGGAAATGGTCCCAAGAGCCGAGGCTGTATGGGTTGGGCTACGAACTCCGAAGAGCCAAGAAGAGCTTGATGCGATGTCCATTGCCGAGGTTATCGATTATTTGAAGTCATGGCGTCCGTCTGACGATCCACTAGGACCTTCACCAGAAGGCCTTGCGAGACAACTAAAGAACGTTGTAGCCGCTCACCCCGGTCGCTTCACCCAGGGCGTGCTCAGTTTTCGGGACGTCGATCCGACCTATGTCCGCGCGGTTTTGGAGGGCCTCCATGACGCGGTGAGGGAAAGGCCGTTTGTCTGGGAGCCTGTGCTTGATCTGTGCGTGTGGATTGTCAATCAACCCAGGGAGATACAAGGACGGGCAGTGAAGAAGTGGGACGCTGACCAGGATTGGGGGCCGACCCGCTCGGCAATCGCAAGACTTCTAATGGCAGGACTTCAAGAAAGAGAATCTGAACTTCCGTTACCCCTGCGCGACAAGGTTTGGAAGATTCTCCTGCAGCTCACGGAGGACCCCGAACCGTCGCCACAGTACGAGAGAGAATTCGGTGGCACCAATATGGACCCAGTGATTATGTCCATCAACACTGTGCGCGGCGAAGCTATGCACACTGTGGTGCGTTATGCCCTTTGGGTCCGCCGCCACATTGAGAAGGGTGAGAACGCGGAACAACGAACTGGACGTGGCTTCGGGGAGATGCCCGAGGTAAGGGAAGTTCTTGAATCCCATTTAGATCCAGCGCATGACCCTGCCCTGGCAATTCGGGCCATCTATGGTGAATGGCTTCCATGGCTCGCACTCCTTGATCGTAGCTGGACCATCGGCAACCTAAGCAGGATATTTCCTGAGGATGATAACCAGAAGGACCTCAGAAATGCGGCTTGGGAGGCATACATCGTGTTTTGCCAGCCATATGACGACGCCTTTGACGTACTGAAAGGTGAGTACGCTCGGGCAGTGGAGCGAATAGGCGCAATCCCAGCCGACAGACAGCACCATGGCGATCCAGACGAGCACCTTGCAGAACACCTGATGGTCTTTTATTGGCGAGGCAAGCTGGATCTCGATGAGCAAGGAGGGCCGTTAAGGAGGTTTTACGAAAAGGCATCCGACAGGCTCCGGGCACATGCGCTTGAATTCATTGGGCGCAGCTTGGGCAATACCGAGGGCGTTGTGGATGCAGAGGTCCTGGAGCGACTTCGATCCCTTTGGCTCATGCGGTTAGATGTCGCTCGCCATTCACCAAGTCCTGAAATGCACGCTGCAGAGCTGGCGGCCTTTGGCTGGTGGTTTGTGTCCAGTAAATTCGAAGACTCATGGGCAGTTGATCAGTTGATTGCCGTTCTCTCACTAACACGACAAATTGACGCCGATTGGCTCGTTCTAGAGAGACTGGCGACTCTTGCCGAAGTTATGCCCAAGGAGGTCGCTCAGTGCATTTCACTGGTGATCGAGGGGCATTTGGAGGTTTGGACAATACACGGTTGGCTGAAGGAGTTGCGCGTGATTCTGTCCGCCATCATCCGTTCCAGTGATCTCAAGGCTCGCCAGGCAACAGTAGAGGTCATCAACCGTTTAGGCACCAAAGGATTTCTGGAATTCAGGGATTTGCTCTCATCCGGTGACGGAGCTTCGCGCCCCGGTACTTAAGGCGCGTCAGGATTCCAAAACAATTTATGAATGCCGAAAGTGTAACAGCTTGGGCTACGGCCATAACAGCCTTTGGCGCACTGGCGCTCATTGGCGTGACATTGTGGGTTGAATACTCCCGACGGAGGAATGAACGAGCACAGTTTCACATTCAGCAACTGAGGGAGCTAGTTTGTCAGCCTCTGAGAAATCAGATCATAGGGCGTTACCTTCCGATTCTCGAACGGCAGGATAGCATTATCAGGCTTGACACTCGCGAGCTATCATCAAAGTATGACCCATTGCGAGGAAAGACCATTGAATGGACTCTGCAACTTGCTACGAAATCAGCCTCACCGTCTCACGGGTGGTCGGTTGGCGAGCATCAGCGGTGTATTGATTACGATGCTACGTTCCCTCATCTGTATCATGACACGAAAACGAAACACTTTCCGGAGCTGGTTGGGCGATGGGAAGACTTTGTTGAGCGTGTAGACCAGCTAGGCGAAAGGAGCCTCGATCTCTGCCAGATTTGGCATCGGAAGCTTGAAGAACATATAGGTCTGCCGGCCAGACACGATCTTTCGACTCCTCGCCCATGGGTGAACTATGTCGCCCTATCACACTATTTATATGCACAACTTTGGTGCCGTTATCCTAATAGCGCTGGTTCATTTCAGGAGTCTGGATATTGGGCGCTCCGATTTCACAACTATAATCTTGCGGAGGGACAGCAAGAACACTTGACCCTGTGCCTTGAAGCTATCGCCATGCTCGTCAGAACCGAATCAGTCGAAAACCTCCTCCAGCTTGCGGAACAATTGAAACAAGAAGCCATCGAGTTAAAGGAAGAATTAGAACGCCTTGTCCTAACGCAGTTAGTTGTGGGGCCTTGTCCCTATGTGAAAGTGCCTCGTCTTTAAGAGCAGAAAAGGGGTCGGGAGCACTGCTGTCCAAGACAAGATGGGACTGCGGCAGTTTTGTCTCTAACCCGTTGAGTTGTTTGGGACAAGCTCGCCCATCGAGAATGAGGGTCCTTTCCTCGACAGATGCTGTCCAAAACCCATGAGGATCGCCGGGAAGTATTCAGCCGCCCAGAATGGCCTTGAAACCAGGCTTCCCAAGCCCGTTTTGGGGTCCAACCGTCCAGCCATAGGCAGAGGTGACTGGCACCATGCTGTCCAAGACAGACCCTGCGGAAACTTATCTTGGACAAGTGTGCTCCGGCCCCTTTTTTATCCCTAAGAACCGTGGGACCGGGAGGCGGTAAAGTTGAGATCTGACGAGGTGTAATGGCTTGTCAAGAACTGGCCCCAGGGTTTCGATCGTAGTTGTGAGAAAAAACGGCTCGCACAGTTGGCTCAGGACAAGCGATCGGCGGACGGTCCATGGTCGAGCTCAGGGAGGGAGGTGGACTCGGTGGGGCCATCAGTGACGACCCCTGTGACGCCGCGGCCATGAACGTGGCGAGTTTTTCTGCCGGCGTGAGGCCGTTGAGGGCCATAGAGAACCGCTCGTGGTTGTCGCGGCGTTCCCAGGTGAGCAAGGCCTCGGCCGCCGGCGCAAAGCCGGTGAACGTCGATCGACTCCAAAATTCCTCGTCATCAATACGATGGCTGCGTTCGACTTTGCCGTTCTGCTCCGGACACCGCGGCTTGATGTCGCGCAGCCGCATCCCCGCCTGTTGCACCGTGAGGGCAAACGCCAGCGAGAATTCGGTGCCGTTGTCCCCCTGCAGGTTCCGGATGGGACACGGGAGTGTGGGGCGCAGTGTCGTGAAGAAGGTGTGACTGGTCTGCTGATTGTTCTGCGGATAGAGACGGAGAAGTCGGTAGCGGGTACAGTCATCAATGGCGGTGTATTGGAAGCACGTGGTGCTGGCGACTTTGACTTCTTTGACATCCACCTGCACACAGTCTCCAGGCCGCTCGCGACTAAAGAGGGTGAGTGGCCGCGGGCGCCGGTGAGGCCGCCGACTGAGGGGTGGATACCCGAGCCGATGACAGATGCGGCGAATCGTGGCAGCAGCGACCCGGATCCGATGCACGCGGTCCAGCCAGATGCGGGTGCGGACCGCCCCGTACTTAAGATCGCGGCGGGCGTGCTCAATCAACGCGACGGTCGAATCCGCAATGCGGCGTGCCCGCATAGGGGGATAGCGCGGGACCAGGCCCGCGAGGCCGGCGGCCTGCCAGCGGCGACGCCACGCGCGGACCGTCTTCCGATCCAGGCCAAACCGCCGGGCGGCTCCTTTGATGCCATGTTCGGTGGCGTAGGTCACGATGGCGAGACGGCTCTTGACGGTGTGGTGAGAGCGTTTCGCGATCTTCAGCGTCGTCAGTTCCTTGGTCGTGATCGTCGGCATGCGGTCCCTCCTTCAGATGGCCTGCGACTCTCGCGCAGTGGAGGGGCCAATTCTCAACAAGATATTTCAGGTGCGGACGTTCCGCACGGTCGAGGAGCTGCGCCAGGCACTCCAGGCCTGGCTGGTGACCTATAACGAGCAGTGGCTGGTGGAGCGCCATGGGTTCCGCTCGCCGGCCCACGTGCGCCAGGATCTCCTGGCGACGCAGGAGGCGGCGTGACGAGGCTCATGGCTCCGGTCGTCAGACGGATCGCGGGTCGGTCGCAGCATCGCGACGCCCACAAGTGGCCCAGGAGCGGCGATCGTCGGGCGACGCGACCCAGAGGTCGGGTCAAATATGGCTATTCCGGTGTCCAAGAAACCGGGTGCGGTACAAGTGGACGGCTAGTTTTTGCGAGCAGGAATTTCGAGGGCTTGAGACCGGGAATGTTTGCAGGTCTTGTGGACAAACGACTTTGATACCTTGACCGCTTCGGTAATCGCTCGAATCGACTTCCCACCAGCTTGATTCATGACGGTTCCTCGCGAAGCTGAGAAGTCGCAAAGCGAGGAGAAATTGGCAGGTTGCTTCACAGCAATACTGTTCACTATAATAACGTGCCCGTTGGGCCTTCCTCTTGAGACTTCATTCGGACTTTTTGAAATCGTTTTACAAAGCTTTCTGTGCAGTTCTTAATAGTATTTCATTCGCAGGAGGCGGGCTAATGGCACGTGTAACCACAAGGCGGCAGCGGCGCGGGCGTGCGCCTCAGAAACTTGAGGCCCTTGCCCACTATATCTGCTATAAGTGCCAAGATCCTACCGTTCTCGGCTCCACCAAGCTGAACAAGATCCTCTGGTACTCCGACGTGATTGCCTTGCAGATGAGGGGTGAGGCCATCACCGGGGAAACTTACGTGAAGCAACAGTTTGGACCTGTGCCTCGGCATATCCTGGAAGCCCTCAAGCGGCTGGAGAAACGAAAAGATATTGTGGTGAGACCAAACGAGTTTCATGGTTACACCAAGAAGGACCTCATCGCCCTCACAGCCCCTGATATTTCCATGTTCAAGCCCCAAGAGATTAGCATCGTGGACGACGTCTTGCGCGAGGTGTGTTTCAACCACACGGCGACATCGATCAGCCTGGCCACGCATGATGACATCTGGAAGTTGGCAGAGATCGGCGAAGAAATCCCGCTCGAAACCTCTTTTGCTTCTGAGTTGGCGGAAATCACCGACGACGACGTGAAATGGGCCAAGCGCAAACTGAGCAAGACCGCCTGATCGATGGCCACGCTCAGAACGGTGCGGATTGCTCCGGCCACCAAGGAATATCTTCAAGAGCAAGAAAAGAAAGACCCGTTACTCAAAAAGGTCGTCACCGGTCTAATCTGGCGACTTGAGCGCGAACCCGAGCCCATCGGTTATCGTCTTCCCGGATACAACCCACCCACGTTTCTTCTCAAACTTCCCTACCGACTACCTGTCCCGCGCATTCTCCGCGTTGCCTACGAAGATCATGGAGAAGAGTTCTTCATCGTCTTGGCTGAAGTCGAAAATTTGAGCCAGACCGATGAGGGCTAGTTTCTTTGGCTGAGGCGTGAGTTGGTGTCAAAGACCGCGCGCCGGATCGTGGCCATTGCGAACTTCATGCATGACGGCGGCAACCTTGGAGAGCGAGAGTTTCTTGAGGCGCTTCCGCCTTACCACGTTTGCCGAGTAGTCGTAGATAGCGGGCCGACGGCGACCGGGTTGCTTTGACCCGAGCGATTCGACAAAATCCAGCACCTTCGCCTGCTGTCCGGCAGGGAGCTTCTGCAGCTTTTTTCAGATTTCGCTTCGAGAGCAGAAAACGGTCGGGAGTCTTTCCTGGTATTTCATCGGGCGAGTGAGCCTCCGCGGTGCGTCCCCACGCCTTACGGCCTGGGCGGAATGCCCTGGGATTAGGAAGGATGGAGGACTCGCCTGCCCGCGGGCGTTCATTTCGATAAATCGAAAAAGAGCCCGCGGGTCAACCGAAGGTTGGTATGGTGGAGGCGAGGGGAGTTGAACCCCTGTCCGAAGATCTTCAGCGCACCGGTTCTACATGTGTAGCCGATCGTTTTGGTTTCGCCGCCGCCCACGCCCATCGGCTGGCTTAGAACGGCCGCTAGCCCAGTGTGGTCTCGTCCTCAGCCGCTGAGCACCGGCCTTGGACCAGCCTGCTGCATCGCGCCCCTTCCACCCCCGCAGGCCTCAGGCGGAGGGACGTCGCGGTCACTTACGCCGCGAGTGCCAGTTCGTGATTGGCAGTTGCTTGTTTCCCGGAGGTTTTACGAGTCCCCGAGAGCTCGACATGCCCCGATGGCCTCATTATCCCCGTCGAAACCGGTCGCCCCCTCCTTTTACATAAGGCTGAGGTCGAGGTTAAGGTCGAGGATGATCTGGATTCGGACTTCCAGTGCAACCCACTCAGCCTAAGTCTCGACCTTTGCCTATCCTCTGCCACCCATGATACCGCACAGGTCATGTGATTGCCAGACCAGGCTCACTTATGATACCAGATCAGGATATACGAAAGAGCTGGAATATAGGCTCGTGACACAATGACCAATCTTGCGTTCACGACTCTTCTTATCATCATTCTTGCGTTTCCTGGATACGTGATGCGGGCGTGCTACTTGTCAGGCGAATTTACCCGCCATGTGCTCCCGCGAAGTTGGACAGACGACATTGTGCGAGCGATCCTTTACTCGCTCCCCCTACATGGAATTGGTCTGCTGATCGTAGAGAATCTTCAACATAACCACGTAATTAATACAACGTTGAGGTTCGAGGATGCTCTACGCTTGCTCACGGGAAATTACGACGACCATTTTCCCGTCCTTGCTCAAACCGTCTACGCCAATAAGTGGTACCTTGTGCTTTATTACGTGCCAGTGCTCATTTTCGCGGCGGGCATTGGGTATGTCTTCCGCCATGTTGTCTGGAAGTGGAAATTGGACATGCAGTATCCCTGGTTGTTTCGCTACAAGAACGATTGGCTTTATAAGCTGCTAGGCCGTGATGTTCCGGTTCCTGATCAATACCCAAACTCTAGTGTATTCGTCCGTATAGAAGCTCTAACCAAGCTTCCGGCTGAAGTGCCAGGCAAAACAATTCTTTACCAAGGGATTGTCGAAGCCTTTACGACCGACGAAAGTGGTGTGCTTCGAGACATTTGGATAACAGAGGTGAAGCGCGGGAAGTTTTACAAAGATGGGGAGAGCGAAGAAATGAAATTTACGTGGAAATCCGTGGAACCTGGAAGATGGATGGTGCTGAAATACTCAGAATTGTTAAACCTCAACGTGACGTACGTGGTAAATGTTCCTCAGGCTTTGGCCCAGACTTCCTCTCCAGATCGCGAATCACCTTCCCAGAGCGTGTAATCTCGACAAAATCCTGCTTCTCCGCTTTGGCCTTCTCCAAGGCCTTCTCGATCTCATCCATCATGGCGGTGTACATCCCCATAGTGCCCTCTTTCCCACGCGGTATTATTTTAATGCTACCATACGCTACTGACGTGGCAGTACTAATACCTCACACCCTCGTCCTCTTTCAAGGCCCAAGGACTGCAGAACATGAAAGGCCGTAGGGCCTAAAGAGGCTAACAATTATCCCCCCGTCAAGGTGATGATGGTTATAAAAGCAATACAGAAGATGGGCGGGAATAATCGAGCCAAGGCCACATCACACCGCTCCGACCCGAACCGGCTCGCCCTGACGCGTGGTCGCTTCTAACGGAAACTCCCGTTCGCGCCAGGCGTCGATGCCGCCGGCCAGCGGGCGGACTTTGGTGATGCCTTTGCGCCGGAGCATGAGGGCCATTTTGGCGGCGGTGGCTTCGTTGGGGCAGGCGCAGAACAGAATCACGTCCCGGTGGCGCGGGATCTCATGGTGCCGCTGTTCCAATTCCTCCGCCGTCATGCGAAGCGCGCCGGGAATCGTGTAGGGATCGACTTCGTGATCCAGCGCACCCCGCAGGTCCACGACCAAGACCTCATGGCCGTTGTCCATCAGGTCTTTCAGCTCGTCCGCAGTGATGCGGGCGATCCGCAACTCGCGCAGCAGCCAGCGCCGATGAGCGAACTTGTAGGCGACGTACGCCACGAGGCCGAGGCCCAGCGCCACCAGCAGGAACGAACCCACGCGCGCTTCGTGAGAGGCAATCGCTTCGAGCTGGCTGCTGAACACGTACCCCGGCAGCATACAGGCCAGCGTCCACAACACCGCCCCCAGACCGTTATAGAGCAGAAACCGTTTCTGCCCGATCCCGAACAGCCCGGCCAGCGCCGGCGCGAGCGTGCTCAGGCCGGGGATGAACTTCGCCAGGATCAGCGCGCGGATCCCGTGCCGTGTGAAGAAGTTTTCGGTCCGCCGCACGCAGGAGTCCGGCTCCAGCGCGATGCGGCACAGGAGATTGAGCGCTTGCCGGCCTCGATGACGCCCCAACTGGTACCAAACCACGTCGCCGCCTAGACAGGCGACGACGGAGAGCAGCACGGCGAGGGCGAGGTTCATCTTCCCTGCGCCGGCCAGTGCGCCCGCCGTCAACAACACGGGGATCGCCGGCAACGGCAAGCCGATCTGCTCGGCCAAAACGACTGTAAACAACACCAGCGATCCGTACTGAACCAGAAACGCGCTGACTTCCTCCATCGCTGTCGCCCACCGTCACTTCTCGATCTCGAATCCGTTCTCCTTCCACCAGCGCCACCCGCCCTCGAGCTCCATCACCGGATAGCCTTTCTTGGCGAACTCGAGCGCTCCCGCGGCCGCGAGGTGGCAGACGTGGGAATAGCAATAGAGCACGTTGATCTTGTCCTTGCGCAGCACCGCCTTGAGCGTTTTGGCGTCGCTCCAGCGGTCTTTGGGCAAGTTCGCCGCGCCCGGAATGTGGCCCTCGGCATAATCCTCCGCAGCCCGCAGGTCCACGATGTTCACCGGCTGGCCTTCTTTGACCCATCGTTCGAGTTCCACCGGGCCCGTGGTGAACGCCAGTTTGTCCTCGAAATATTTCTTCGCCTTGGCCGCGCTGGGAATTTTGAGCTTAGTAGCCATACGGTTCCTCCTTTTCCAGACTCTCTGCCTTTTAGCTCGCTCGTCAGGATTTGACGTCCAAATTGCTTTTGAAGCCTGCCTTTTTGTGTGCGCCGTCGCAGAACGGCTTGTTGGCCGACTGCCCGCAGCGGCACAGCCAGGTCTCGTCCCCGTCGACCGCGATCTCGCGACCGCCTTCGGTCACGATCTTGACCTTGCCTTTGATGTAATACGGACCATCGTTCTTGGGTGTGATCATCACGTCGGCCATGGCCCTCCTCCTTGTGTGAATGAAGGTTCTCTCCGTCTACTTTTGCGCATTCCGTTCCTGAAAACGATCCCGGCTCGTTGCACTTCCCGGTACGGCAGCAGCCACACCAGCGATTCATCGTGCAAATCCACGACCTGAATGCGGTTGCCCCAAGGATCGCGGAAGTCGCAGCGGAAACCGGGCGCCAGTTTGAGCTTGTATTTCTTGGTGAGCTTGCGCCGTATTTCCTTGATCTGCCGGTCGTCGCGGACCATGAGGCCGAAGTGTTTCGCGCGATCGGGCTGGAGCTTCTTGACTTCGAAGATGGCCATGAACTGGTGTTCACCGAGTTTGCACCAAGCCGCGCCTTCGCCACCGCGTAGCATCTTCAACCCGAACACGTCCGCGTAGAACTTCACGGCCTTCTTCGCGTCCGTGACTTCGATCGCGACATGATTACATCCGTACACGTGAACAGCCATGGGTCCTTCCTACTCGTTCTCCTCCCCGCCAAGGGAGAGGATCGGAGCGGCGAGGCGGCGCGCTACCAATCGCCGCAGGTGTTCCGCCATTTCATCGGCCGAGAGGCGGTGACGATCCCCGTGGCCGGGCAACACCCACTCGAAGCGATAGGAAAGCAGCTTGGCGAGCGATCCCAACAGGCATTGCCTGTCCCAGACCAACCGTTCCGGCGCGCCCAGTTCATTGCTGTCTCGATCCCACCACAGATGGTCGCCGGACAATAGGAAGCGGTCGTCGTAGAGCAAGGCCATGCTGCCTTCCGTGTGGCCCGGCACGGGAATGATGCGAAACTGCGACGACACCTCGACCGCCTCGTCTCCCTCCACGATCCATTCCGCCCCAGGCGCCGCATGGGCGTCGGCGCGGTGGATGATGCGGGTGGCGCCGAACTCCTTCGCGTACCGGGCCGAATCCGCCACATCGTCCTCGTGCGTGAGGAAGATATATCGAATGCCGCCCATCTCCTCGAACACCTGCACGAGTCTCTTCAGATAACGAGGTGAATCGATGAGCCAGTTGCCCCCCGGATGGCGAACGAGATAGCTGTTCCCGCCGAACGACTTCTCGGAGTTGAAGCCGCAGTAATAGACGCCGCCTTCCAGATGAAACGGGAAGCTCGCCATCGCCGCCTGCAAGTGCGCGTTGTCGCTCCGCTCCGTCCCGATTGAGCCCACCGGGCAGGCGAGCAACGCCTGATAGGCTTGATGAGCTTCGTGATCGCTTTCGGGTTGACGCACGACCGCCGAGTAGTCGCCGACCTCTCGAAAACTTTTCGGAGCCAGTTGCCGGCAGGTATCGCAGTTGATACAGGTCGCATCGACGAAGAAGTTTCCGGCGACGTTGGTGTCCAGGCGTTTCTTGATGTCGGCCATGACGGCGGCCCTCACAGGCGAAGCGGCTTGATCGGCGAGACCACCGCCGCGGGGTTCAGTTTCCAGATCGACTCGTCGGCGTCCACGTACAGTTCGACTTCGTTCCCGTCCGGATCGCGGAGGTAGAGGCTCTGGCTCACGGTATGGTCGCTCATGCCCTCGATGGGAACGCCGGCCCGCTCCAGCTCGCGCTTGGCTGTCCGCAGTTCCTCCAGACTATCGCCCACCTTGATACCGATGTGATAGAGCCCCAACCGCCGCCCGCGCGGCGGCGCCGGCGCGTCGCCGACTTCGATCAACAGCAGCTCGTGATGCGTCCGACCCGACGTGAGGGCGGCCGCCTTGCCTTCGAAGATGCGGCCGACCTCCTTGAACCCCACCAGATCGCGATAGAACCTCAGCGACCGTTCCAAATCTTTCACATAAAAAACCACGTGGCCGAGATAGTGCGCTTTCATCGTTGCTGCCCGTGAAGCGTGAAGCGTTGCACCGTCGCGCTCATGATAGATGCCCCATCTTGCCGGCCTGATAGTCCTGCACAGCCTGCATCAGTTCCGCCTTCGTGTTCATGACGAACGGGCCGTACCGGGCGATCGGTTCCTCGATCGGCTCGCCGGCCATGACCAAAATCCGGCTGTCCCCGCGCGCATCGATTGTCACCTGCGAACCGTGCCGCTTGCAAACGACGAGCTCCGCTTCCCCGGCTTCGCGCGATCCGTTTATGGATACGCCGCCGTACAACACAAAGAACGACGCATTGTGTCCCTCCCGGAACGGCAGCAAGACATGCGCTCCCGCGTTCAGTTGGACATCGTACAGTTCCACCGGCGTGAACGTGCGCGCTGGTCCTTTGTTTCCGCGGAAGGATCCGGCGATCACCCGGAGCCGTCCGCCCCCCTCCAGATCGACGGCCGGAATGTCCTGGTCGAGAATCGTCTGGTACCCCGGTGCCGACATTTTGAACGCACGCGGCAGATTCACCCACAGTTGGATCGCGTGCAGTGTGCCGCCTGTGCGCGCAAACTCTCGCTCGTGCATCTCTTCGTGCACCACCCCGGACGCCGCCGTCATCCACTGCACGTCGCCCGGACCGATGACGCCAGCGTTGCCTGCGGAGTCCCGATGCGCCAGCTTCCCTTCGTACACGATGGTGACGGTCTCGAACCCGCGATGCGGATGTTCGCCGACCCCGCGCGGATGATCGGTCGGCGGGAAATATTCCGGCCCCGCATAATCCAGCATGAGGAAGGGGCTGACCTCGCGATCGAGGTCGTTGCTCGGAAAGAGGTTCCGCACGGGGAACCCGTCGCCGACCATATGGGTCGATCCCGGCTGATAGATGCCGAGGATCTCTTTGGGCGTCACGACCGTTTGGGTAGACATGGGTGGTCTCCTTTCTTACACCATCGCTCGCAACGCTTCGGCCAGGGTCACCCGGCCGCGAACGAGCGAGTCGGGGTGCTCGTACCCGACGGCGCCTCGGGAAAAGGCCGTATACATCTCCTCAAACAGCGTGGCGGCTTCGTCCGAGAACCCGAACGATTTGAGCGTCGGCACCACCGCGCTCAACGGCGCAGACTGAGCGCTGACCGCCCGTCCGAAAATCCGACTGAGCGCCGCCGCCACGTCCGCCGGGCTGTACTCCTCCGGACCGGCCAGTTCTACGACCCGCCGGCCCTTGCCTCCCGCCATCAACCGTTCCGCAGCGACCCAGCCGATATCTTTCGTCGAAATCATTGGAATTTTGACCTCCGGTGCAAGGAAGGTCGGCAGCACGCCCTGATCCTTCGCCGCGCCGAGCACCGGAGCCCAGTTCTCCATGAAAGAGCAGGGGCGCAGAATCGTCAGGTTCTTCGCGACGGACCCCAGCTTCTGCTCGCCGTATCGGACCGCTCGAATGGGACCGGTCCCTTCCGGAATGTGAGCGCCCACCGACGACAGGAAGGCGACGTGCGGAATCCCACTGGCTTTGATCGCCTCCGCCGCCTGATCCATCGTCCGTTGCTGCTCGGCAAGCCAGGCTTTCGCCTGGTAGTTCGGGGGCACCAGCAGGTACCCCCCTTTGGTGCCTTCAAAGGCTTTGTGCATCGTCTTCGTGTCGTCATACGTAGCGACGACGACTTCCGCGCCCTTCGCTTTCCACGGCGCTCCCTTGTCGATGGATCGTACGACGACGCGAACCGGCTGGCCGTGGGCCAGGAGCGTTTCCGCAACCACCGAACCGGTATGGCCTGTGGCGCCGAGCACGATGAACATGGCTGGCTCTCCTTTCCTGCCCTTCTCAGAAGCGCTTGGCGAGCTCTCTGTCGACGGACCACTTGCCGCCGCCGGTCACCAGTAGCGCCGCCGCGATCCCGATCACCAGCAGATGATACTCATACCCCTCGCCCTGTTGCCTGCCGGACCAGTTCATGAAGAACCCGTGCGGCCAGTGGACGAGCGAGATCGCCCCCAGCATGATGACGCCGATGCTCGCCGCGCTGAACCGCGTCAGAAAACCCGCGAGCAGGCCCAGGCTGCCGAAGAACTCGCCGATAATGATCAGCACGGCGACGATCCACGGGAGTCCCATCTTCTCCGTGAAAAACCCCAGCGTCCCCTCGAACCCGAACCCCCCGAACCAGCCCAGCAGCTTCTGCGCGCCGTGCGGAAACATCACCAGTCCCAACGTGACGCGCAGGATCAACCCGGTCCAACTGTCATCGGTCTCAAAGAATGCCTTCATGGTTTCTCCTCCTGGATACCAACCTTCGGAGTCACTTGCCCGCGGTCGGTCTACAGACCCCGTTTTCAGTGCGTCGCCGTCTATCGCCGTCAAGCGACTGCCCGCAAGCTCGGCTATCTATTTGTATCAAAATAATTCTAATTAGAACCAAAGTCAAGGGAGCGTTTCGCCCCCGATTGGCCCAAGCCCGGGCTCCATTCCATCATGGCATCCGAAATGATCAACCACATACGAGCCCTCTAATCCAGCGTCTGCCGGTAGCGTGTCACGCCGATGGCGAGGGCGACGACGGCAAACAGCGCGATCTGCCAAAGCTGAAAGACCACGTCTTCGAAGCCGTTGCCTTTGAGCAGGATGCCACGGACGATTCGCAGGAAATGGGTCAGCGGAAAGAGTTCGCCGATCGCCTGAGCCCAGGCGGGCATGCCGCGGAAGGGAAACATAAATCCGGAAAGGAGCAGCGACGGCAGGAAGAAGAAGAACGACATCTGCACCGCCTGGAGCTGGTTCTTGGCCAAGGTGGAAAAGGTGATGCCCATCGCCAGGTTGGCCGCGATGAACGCCAGGGCGACGACGAGCAAGAGACCGAGACTCCCGATCATGGGCACGTCAAACAGAAAGCGCGCGGCGATGAGGATCAACCCCACCTGAATATAGCCGACGAGAATATATGGAACGATCTTGCCGATCAGCACTTCCAGCGGCCGGGTGGGCATGGAGAGCAGATTTTCCAGGGTGCCTCGCTCCCGTTCTCGCGTGATGGCCAGCGCGGTGATCATCACCATGGTCATCGTGAGGACGACGCCCATCAGGCCCGGCACGATATTGTATTGCGTGATGGCTTCGGGGTTGTACTGCGCGTGGATCCGCAAATCCACCGGGCCGTTGGCGCCGGCGAGAAAGGCGAGGGGACCCTTGAGGTCGTTCTGTAGCGCGGTGTCCAGCAGGGCGCGCAAAGAGCCGAGGGCGTTACTGGTGGCGGCGGGGTCGGTCGCGTCCGCTTCGACGAGAACGGCTGGTCGATCGCCGCGGAGGAGATCGCGGGTGAAATTCTCCGGAATGCTGATGACGAACTGGACGTCGCCGCGCGCAAGCACGTCGTGCCCTTCGGATTCGGTCTTGACCTGACGGACGAAGTCGAAGTACCCGCTGTTCCGAATCGCGTACAGCACCGTGCGGGCCTGCGGACCATGATCGGCCAGGAGCACGGCGGTCGGCAAGCGCTTCGGGTCCGAATTGATGGCAAAGCCAAAAAGGGTCAGTTGGATCAGCGGGATGCCGATCATCATGCCGAACGTGAGGCGGTCCCGGCGCATCTGGATGAATTCCTTGACGACCATCGCCCAAAACCGCGCCGGTGAGAATGCGCGCCGCGCCTTCATGACGGAACGCTCTCCTGTGACCTGTCCATAAGATGAATAAACACGTCTTCGAGCCCCGATTCGATCCGGCGCCATTCATAGGGTTCCACACGAAACGGTGCGATGGCTCGTTCAAGCGCGGCGGCGTCGTTTCCGCTCACGTGCAACCTGTTGCCAAACGCCACGGCCTGCCGCACGCCGGAGCGGCCGCGGAGTTGCTCGGCGAGCGCCAGCACATTCGGGCCGCTGACCGACCAAGTCGTCAGGCGTGCCTGCGCGATCACCTCGGCCACCGTGCCGTAGGCCAGCAACGCGCCGTAGGAGATGTATGCGAGCCGATGGCAGCGTTCGGCTTCATCCATGTAGTGCGTGGTGATCAGGAACGTCAGCCCTTGTCCGGCCAACTGGTGAATTTCCTCCCAGAATTCCCGGCGCGCTTTGGGATCTACTCCCGCCGTGGGCTCATCCAGCAGCAGTAATTTCGGCTGGTGAATGAGGCACGCCGCCAAGGCAAGGCGTTGTTTCCAGCCGCCTGACAGCTCACCGGCAAGTTGCTTCCGCCGTCCCGCGAGCCCAAGTCGCTCGAGGCTGTCGCGCACGGCTTCACGACGATTCTTGACGGCATACATACGCGCGACAAAGTCGAGATTCTCGGCAATGCTCAAATCCTCGTAGAAACTGAACCGCTGAGTCATATAGCCGACCTCGCGTTTGATCGCTTCACTCTCGGTAATCACATCGTAGCCGAGGCACGTGCCGCCGCCCGCATCAGCCCGGAGCAGTCCACAGAGCATGCGGATGAAGGTCGTCTTGCCGCTGCCGTTCGGGCCGAGGAACCCGCAAATTTCGCCTGTGCGGACTTGAAGGCTGATTTGGTTGACGGCTGTCAGGTTGCCGAACCGCTTGGTCATGCCGTGCACGTCAATCGCGAGACTATTTGCGGCGACGCCGTGAGCCATGGATCAGGACTCGAATTGCACATCCACCGGTTGGCCTGGATGCAGGTTGATCGCAATCTTGGGGTCGAAGATCGCTTCAATCATGAAGACCAGTTTATCGCGGCTCTCCTGGCTGTAGAGGACCGGCGGCGTGTATTCCGCCCTTGGCGAAATGAAACTGACTGTCCCGATGAACGGCTCGCGCACGCCGTCCACGGTGACGCGCACGGCGTCTCCCGGATGAATCGTGCCGATCCGTGCCTGTGGCACGAACGCGCGCACCTTGATGTTCTGCGGAGGCAGCAGCACGACCACCGGCCGCCCCGCAGGCACCCATTCGCCCTGGCGATAGAGGGTGTCGAACACCAACCCCGCTTGCGGCGCCGCCTGGCGCTTTTGCGAGAGATCCCACTCCGCCTTGGCCAGCGCCGCTTCCCGTGCCCGCACCTCGGCCTCCGCCGCTGCGATCTGATCGCTGCGCGAGCCGAGTTGCGCCGTTTTCAACTCGGCCTCGAGTTGCGACACGCGCTGGCGATGCTGGTCCCTCGTGGAACGCGCTCGATCAAACTCCAGTTCCGCGGTCGCACCGGGGACACGCATCAACTCTTGCTGTCGCGCAAACTCGCTCTCTGAAAGCATCAATGCCGCCCGCGCTTGCTCGAGTTGCGCCTTGATGGATTCGATTTCCGAGGGACGCTTGCCTTTTTTCGCATCCTCCAAATTCGCGCGGGCCTGGGCCAGTCTCCGTTCCGCCTCGTCCCGAGCGGCCTTTTCCGCCGTGCTGTCCAGCGCGAACAACAGATCGCCCGCTTTCACCTGCGAGCCCCGCTGCACATGGAGTGAGTCCAGCGCGCCCGCCAGCGGCGAGGCCACGTACACGAACTCCCCTTCGACGTATCCCTGCACTCGATCAGGATCCGAGCGGCTGCAACTCGACAACAGGCACAGCACTGCCAGCGCGCCGCCGACGTGAAGAAACAGGCTTCGATGCGCTGCGTCCGAGCCGGTCACCTCTTTGACCTTCCAGTCGCGGTGATTATGCCCTCAAGGATCACCGCGATGATGGCGGAAAATGCGGTGTTCGGCGTGAGACCGAGTTCCACCATCTTTTTTGGATTCATGACGGCCTGCACGGCGCCGAGCAGAATCTCGATCACTAACTCGGCCGGAATGTCTTTGCGGATGATCCCCGTTCTGCGCCCTTCCTCGAAGAGCTTGCCGAAATGCCGCTGAATATGATCCCGTCGCCGACTCTCCACCAGCTTGAACAGTTCCGGCTCCCGCCGCATGTCGCGCACGAACGGCGGTTGAATCTCGTCCGTATGGCGCTGCACGCACGCGAGCAGTTGATGCAGCGCGCCAAGCACATCGGATGCGGACTTGGACGTAATGGCTTCGAAGTCCGTCTCGATGCTGCGGAATTTGTCCAGGAGCACGGCCTCCAGAAGAGCGGTTTTGCTCGGGAAACAGGCGTAGAGCGTTTTTTTGCTCATCCCGAGTTCTTCTGCGAGGTCATCCATGGTAACGCTGCGGAACCCGTGGGCAAAAAAATGGTGACGGGCCGCGGTGACAACCCGCCGGAGGGCGGGATTGTCGTTCGAGAGCCTTGGTGGTCGTGCCTTGCCGCGAGGCATGATGGTCCTTAGGAAACCATTATAGTATTTCTAGTTTCCTCGCGTCAAGGGCCCTGCCGGCATCCTTGCGCCCGATCTCGCGCTCTTGCCGGCACCGCAGTCTCGGCCGAACTGAAAGTCGAAGAGCAGATCGTCGGCCCGCCCGCACGTACTATTTGAACGGAACGCGCGTCGCGCAGTTTTCGTCTCAAGCTGTCTCGTCGTTCGGTGGAATATGGCAACCCCACCCATGGGAAACTCAGCCGGACGGCAGCGTGCTCTTCATCGGCGCTGAACCCACCGGCATGTTCGGCGGCCAGATGAAACGGATCAAAGTCAGTCCCGATTCCGGCACCTCTGTTGCGACGTGGATTGCCGACGCTCAAGCCGCGCAAAAGAAGGCCGTGGAGGATGCCGCAGCCGCGGCGGCCAAGGTCAAGGCGGATAAAGAAGCCGAGGCCGCCGCCAAAGCCAAGGAACGAGAAGAAGCCATCGCGGCGAGGGAACAGGCCAGGCAGGAGGCCATCGAGGCCAGGAAAAAAGCTCTGGAGGAACGGGAAGCCACCAGAGCGAAAGCCCGCGCCGAGGCCGAAGCGGCAAGAGCCGCGAAGAAGAAGCAGCCGCAGTAGCCTAAACCGCTTGCTCCGAGGAAAGGGCCGAGCTGTCGTCCTCTGGACCGACTGTTTCTGGTGTAGGCGGACTTGAGAAAGCGGGTCAACGCTTAATCGCGATCCCGCCGGCCACCCTTGATCGCCCGCTCGACTTCGCGGCCGGCTTCGCGTTCTTTGATCGTCTCGCGACGGTCGTACTGCTTTTTGCCTTTGGCGAGCGCCAGCTCGACCTTAGCGTGGCCGCGCGGGGTGAAGTAAATGCGGAGAGGGACCAGCGTCAGGCCCTTCTGCTGCGTCCGGCCGATCAACTTGTTGATTTCCTTGCGGTGCAGCAGCAGCTTCCTGGGCCGCAGCGGGTCGTGGTTCATGATGTTGCCGTGGCTGTAGGGGCTGATGTGACAGTGGTGGAGGAAGATTTCGCCCCCGTCCACGCTGGCGTAGCTGTCCTGTAGATTGGCCCGTCCTTCGCGCAGCGATTTGACTTCGGTGCCTTTGAGCGCGATCCCGGCCTCGAACTTCTCCTCGATGAAGTAGTCGTGGAACGCTTTCCGATTGGTCACCACGACCTTTTCGCTCGTGTCTTTCTCCCTGGCCATGACGCGACACTATAACACCCGCAGCAGCGCTCAGCCATCAGCCTTCAGCATGAAGGCTTGATCCGAGGCCTGCTGAAAGCTGAGAGCTGACCGCTGTTCGCTGCTCTGCTACAATGCCGCCATGCCTCCGGCCGGTTCCTTCGATTCCCTCGCATCTATCCTCGGCGGCATGGCCCGCCGTTTAGGCTTGGAGTCCAAGCTCGCCGAATTTCGGCTGCGGCAGCGATGGGATGAGATCGTCGGCCCCCAGGTGGCCGCGCACACGAGGCCGGACCAGATCCGCTTCAAAAAGCTCCATCTCCTCGTACGCAATTCGGTGTGGCTCCACCAACTGACGTTCCTCAAGCCGGACTTATTGGCCAAGGTCAATACGACGGTCGGCGGCGAAGCGGTCACCGACATCGTCCTGCGCATCGGCGACTTCGGTCCCGAGGACCAAAAGTCTCGCTGTTCGACGTCGGACCCCCAACCCCAAACCTCAGACCTCGAACTTCGAACCGCTATCGAGCAGGAAGCCTCGGCGCATGCCGAGGCGGTGAAGGACCCGGAGCTGCGGGCGCAATTGGCCACCGTTATGGCCCAGGCGCTGTCTCCCCCCGAGAAACCTCGGCCCCCGCGCCGATCGACCCTTTGAACAGCTCCCGCCCGTACGCCGAAAGCCGTGCTTGCCGCAGCAACCCGGGCTGCTGCTCCAGCTCTCTTGTCAGATCGCATCGGCGAGAAGCAGGGGATACGACTCCAAAAGAGGATACACAAGGTAAGGCGGGAACTTACAGGTGATGGCCGACGGCGCTCTGCTATCCGTCGTTCCCGTTATCCGGAGCCACGTCCTCGCGCTCGCCGCTCTCCGCCAACCGGGCCACCGCGACCACCCGGTCGTCCTCGCCTTCGAGCTCGATGATGCGGACGCCCTGCGTGTTACGCCCGATCTCCCGGATGTCGTCCACACGGCAGCGCAGAATCTTGCCTTTGGCCGCCATCAGCATGATTTCGTCGCCGTCGCGGACTTGGAGGAAGCCGACCGCGAGCCCGTTCCGCTCCGTCGTCTTGACGCTGATGATCCCTTTCCCGCCGCGTCCCTGGACGCGGTATTCCGTGACCGGCGTCCGCTTGCCGTACCCGCCTTCGGTCACGGTCAAGATGGATGTGGTGGAGTCGGGGGTGATGGTTTCCATCCCAATGACTTCATCGCCCTCTTCGAGGGTAATGCCGCGCACGCCGTGGGCGGTCCGGCCCATCGGCCGCACGTCATCCTCCTTAAACCGGATGGTAATGCCCTGTTTCGTGCCCAACAGGATTTCCCGCTGGCCGTCCGTGATCTCCACCCCGATGAGCTTGTCGCCTTCGTCGAGCGAGAGCGCGATGATGCCGCCCTGGCGCGGGTTGCTGAAGGCGGAGAGCTCGGTCTTTTTGATGACGCCCTGCCTCGTCGCCATGACGACGTATCGGTCCTCGCGGAATTCTTTGACCGGCACCGTGGCGGTGACTTTCTCGTCGGATTTCAGCGCGAGCAGGTTAATGAGCGCTTTCCCCTTGGCGGCCCGGCCAGCCTCCGGGATCTCGTGGACTTTGAGCCAATACACCTTGCCGGCGTCGGTGAAGAACAGGAGCGAGTCGTGCGTGGAGGCGGTGAACAGTGTCTCGACGAAGTCCTCTTCCTTGATGCCCATACCGATCTTGCCCTTGCCACCGCGCCGTTGGGCCCGGTAGAGGGAGACCGGGTTCCGCTTGATGTAGCCGGCGTGGGAAATGGTGACGACGACTTCCTCCTCGGCGATAAGGTCTTCGATGCTGATTTCCGCGTCTTCCTTGACGATCTGCGTCCGCCGCTCGTCCTTGTAAGCCTCCCGGATCTCGACCAGCTCGTCCTTGATGATCTTCCGCACCAACGCCTCGCTGCCCAGCACGGAGCGAAGATACTCGATCTGCTTGAGGACTTCACGGTACTCCTCGACGAGTTTGGTGCGCTCCAACTGCGTCAGGCGCTGCAGGCGCATGTCGAGGATCGCGTTGGCCTGGATCTCGGTGAGGGTGAACCGCTGCATCAGACCACTGCGCGCCTCGTCCGGCGACTGAGCCCGGCGGATCAGCGTGATCACCGCGTCGAGGTTGTCGAGCGCGATCTTGAGCCCTTCGAGGATATGGGCGCGTTCCTCCGCCTTACGCAACTCAAAGGACGTGCGGCGCACGACGACTTCGCGGCGATGGTCGATGAAGGCGGACAGGATCTGTTTGAGGTTCAGGACCTCCGGCCGGTTGTTGACCAGGGCCAACATGATGACCCCGAAGGTCGTCTGGAGCTGGGTGTGCTTGTAAAGGTTGTTCAACACGACCAGGGGGACCTCGCCGCGCTTGAGCTCAATGACGATCCGGACGCCGTCGCGATCCGATTCGTCGCGCAGGTCCGCGATGCCTTCGATCCGCCTGTCCTGGACGAGCTCGGCGATTTTCTCGATCAGGTTGGCCTTGTTGACCTGATAGGGAATCTCGGTGACGATCAGCCGCTCGCGATCGGTCCGCTCGTCGCTCTCGATGTTGACCTTCGCCCGCAGGGTCAACAGACCCCGGCCCGTCTCGTAAGCCTTCTTGATCCCCTCCGTGCCGTAGATGAAGCCGGCGGTCGGGAAATCCGGGCCGGGGATCTTCTTCATCAGTTGCGCGACCGTTACGTCCGGGTTCTCCAGCAACAGGAGGAGGCCGTCGATGACTTCGGCCAGGTTGTGCGTGGGAATGTTCGTCGCGTAGCCGACCGCGATGCCGCCCGCGCCGTTGACGAGCAGATTGGGCACCTTGGCGGGCAGGACGACCGGCTCGACCCTCGATTCGTCGTAGTTGGGGACAAAATCGACGGTCTCCTTGTCGATGTCGGCCAGCATTTCCTCGGCGAGCTTCGTCAGCCTCGCCTCGGTGTACCGCATGGCGGCGGGAGGATCGCCGTCCATCGAGCCGTAGTTGCCCTGGCCGTCCACGAGCGGGTAGCGCATGTTGAAGTCCTGCGCCATCCGCACCAGCGTGTCGTAGATCGCGGCGTCCCCGTGGGGGTGGTAGTTCCCCATAATCTCGCCGACGATCTTGGCCGACTTGCGATAGGCCCGGTTGTGGGCCAAGCCCATCTCGTTCATGCCGTAGAGGATACGGCGGTGGACCGGCTTGAGGCCGTCGCGCACGTCCGGCAGCGCGCGCCCCACAATCACGCTCATTGCGTAATCGAGATAGGACGAGCGCATCTCGTCTTCGATCGCGATCTGGCCCAATCGTTCGTCGGGGGGCATTGGTCTCCTTAAGCTAACAGCGAAGAGGTGATAGCGAACAGCTCTGAGCTACTGGCTGCTCGCTGTTGGCTGTGCGCTAGACATCCAGGTTCCTGACTTCCAGCGCATGCTCCTGGATGAAATTCCGCCGCGGTTCGACTTCGTCGCCCATCAAAATCGTGAAGATCTCGTCCACGCCGGTGATGTCTTCCAATTTCACCTGGAGCAGCGTGCGCGTCTCTGGGTTCATGGTCGTCTCCCAGAGCTGTTCGGGATTCATCTCGCCCAACCCCTTGTATCGTTGGATGGTCAATCCCTGTTTCCCGTGGTCCAGGATCGCCTGAACCAACTGCGCCGTGTCGGGGTGCTGCGTCTCGGCTCCCTTGGCTTTGAGCTTGTACGGGGCCCGGCCGAGCCCGATCGCCGAAGGCGCGAGTTTCTGCAGCTCGCGGAAATCGGCCGAGCCGACCAGTTCGTGCGTCACATCCAGGCTGTGCACCATCCCGTTGGTTTGAATCCGGGTGATGACCTTGCTGGACTGATGTTCTTCGTCCTCGACGATGTCGATCGTCGGCGCGGCCTTGGGATAGGCGAGCGCAAGGGTTTTCTTGACGCTGGCCACGACCTTCTTGAGCGCCGCCTGGTTCTTCAACAGATCGCGATCCAGTCCGGGTTCGTCCACGAACGCGCGGAGAATATTCGCCTCGTGGTGCTTCTTGCTCAAGCGGCCGAGCAGGCTTTCGAACGCGATCAGCTTTTTCAAAATCGGCAGCAGCCGGCGGCCGGTGACGAAGGCCTGGGAGCTGTCCATGTACAGTTCGACATCCTCGACGGCCAGGTCGGCCAGATACTCGTTCAACGCCGCCTCGTCCTTCAGATAGCGTTCGGTCTTGCCTTTCTTCACCTTGAACAGCGGCGGCTGCGCGATGTAGATGTAGCCGCGCTCGATCAACTCCGGCATCTGGCGGAAAAAGAAGGTGAGGAGCAGGGTGCGGATGTGGCTGCCGTCCACGTCCGCGTCGGTCATCAGAATGATCTTGTGATACCGGGCTTTCGCGATGTCAAAGGCTTCCTTGTCGTCCTTCCCTTTCTCGCCCTCCGCGTCTTCGCGCTTGCGGCCGATGCCGGTGCCCAGCGCCATGATCAGGGTGCGGATTTCGTCGCTCGAGAGCATCTTGTCGAATCGGGCCTTCTCGACGTTGAGGATCTTGCCCTTCAGCGGCAGGATGGCCTGAAACTTGCGGTCGCGCCCCTGCTTGGCCGAGCCGCCGGCCGAATCGCCCTCGACGATGAACAGCTCGCTCTGCGCCGGGTCCTTCTCCGCGCAGTCGGCCAGCTTGCCGGGCAGCGAGCCTCCGTCGAGCGCGCTTTTGCGGCGGATCAACTCTTTCGCCTTGCGGGCCGCCTCGCGCGCCCGGGCCGCGTCGATCGCCTTGCCGACGATCTTGCGAGCGATCGTCGGGTTCTCCTCGAAATACGTCCCCAACGCTTCGTTGACCGCCGCCTCCACGATGCCCTTCACCTCACTGTTGCCGAGCTTCGCCTTGGTCTGGCCTTCGAACTGCGGATTCCGCAACTTCACGCTAACGACGGCCGTCAACCCTTCGCGCACGTCGTCGCCCGTGAGCGATTCGACTTCCTTCTTCAGCAGGTCGTTCGCGTCGGCGTAGCTGTTGATGGTGCGCGTCAGCGCCGCTTTGAATCCGACCAGATGGGTGCCGCCTTCGCGGGTGTTGATGTTGTTCGCGAACGAGAACAGGTTTTCCGCGTACCCGTCGTTGTACTGGAGCGCCACTTCCAGGATCATGTCGGGCTTCTCGACATTGATGTAGATGGGCTTGTGCAGCGGCGTCTTGGCTTCGTTGAGGTGCTCGACGAAGGAGACGATCCCGCCCTTGTACCGGAAGGTCTGCTCCTTGACCGGTTCCTTCCGCTCGTCCTTGAGCGTGATCGCGAGCCCTTTGTTGAGGAAGGCCAGCTCGCGCAGCCGCTGGGCCAGCACGTCGAAGCTGAAGTCGGTCGTCTCGAAGATCTGGGGATCCGGCTTGAAGGTGACCATGGTGCCGCGCCGTTTCGTTTTGCCGGTGACCTTCAGCGGCGCCGTCGGCTTGCCGCGCTCGTAGCGCTGCTCGAAGACCTGGCCGTCCTGCCAGATTTCGAGCTCCAGCCATTCGGAGAGGGCGTTGACCACGGAGATGCCGACGCCGTGCAGGCCGCCGGACACGGTATAGGCGCCCTGTTCGAACTTGCCCCCCGCATGGAGCATCGTCAGCGCGACTTCCGCCGCCGACTTCTTCTGCGTCGGGTGCATGCCGGTCGGAATGCCGCGCCCGTTGTCCACGACGGTCACGCTGCCGTCGATGTGGATCGTGACGTCGATCGTTTCGCCGAACCCGGCCATGTGTTCATCGACGCTGTTGTCGACGACTTCGTAGACCAGGTGATGCAACCCGTCCGGCCCCGTGCTGCCGATATACATCGCGGGCCGCTTGCGGACGGCGTCGAGGCCTTCCAGGACTTTGATCTGGTCGGCGCTGTAACTGTCCGGCTTGCCCTGGCGCGGCTTCTCGGCGGTTTCGTCTGATTCTTTGGTCGCCATCCGTCTCCTACGATGCAGGCGATCAGCTGTGGGCAATGGAGGAGGGGTGAAGAGACCGTCCTCCCGTCCATAGCCTTGCGCCCATTGCCTAGTGCCTCAAATTTTCACCGGCATCACCACGCACTTGAATCCCGGCGTCTCCGGTTCCTGGATCAGACAGGGGCTGAGCGGCGTCTCCATCTGGAGGGTGACGGTTTCCCCGTCCATGACGCCGAAGACATCCAGCAAATAGCGCGCGTTGAATCCGATGGTCAGCGGCTCGCCCTCATAGCGGGCGGCCAACTCTTCGGTCGCTTCGCCGTAATCCGGATTGCTCGAAAACAGCGTCATCCTCCCCGGCGCAAAGGACAGCTTCACCGCATTGGCCTTGTCTCGCGACAGGACGGACACCCGCCGCAGCGCGCCTTCCAATTCGTTACGATTGACGGCGATCCGCTTGTTGCTCTCCTTGGGAAGGACCTGCTGATAGTTGGGGTAGTTCCCCTCCATCAACCGTGACGTCAGGAGCAGCCCGCTCTTGCGAAAGATCATCAGATTCTTGGTGAACCCGATCAACGGCTCTTCGTCGCCGCCTTCTTCCAGGAGGCGGCGTATCTCCTGGGCGGCCTTTTTGGGGATGATGGCCTTGATTTCTTTCGGCGCGTCTTTGCTGCCGGGCTTGCCGACTTCCTGCTCGGCCACGGCCAGCCGGTGTCCGTCCGTTCCGACCAGCCGGAGCACGGTCTTTTTGTCGGTCGTGGCCAGCGTGACCAGCAAGCCGTTCAAGATGTAGCGCGCGTCATTGTCTCCGGCGGCAAACAACGTCTTGCGGATCAACTCCAGGAAGCCCGCACCGGCCAGGGGCGTCAATCCTTCACGCTCGATGACTGGCAGGGCCGGGTAGTCGCCGCTGGGCAGTCCCACGATCTTGAACTGGCTCTTGCCGGCCTGGATCGTCGTCCAGTCATTGTCGGCGGAGGTCATTTCGACGTCGCCCGCCGGCAACTCTTTGATGATCTCGTAGAGCTTGCGCGCCGAGAGCGTGACACCTCCGGGCTCCAGCACGGTCGCTTTGTAGAGGCCCCGCATGCCGATCTCCAGGTCTGTGGCGACGATCTCCGCCCCCTCGTGCTTGGCTTCCAGGAGAATATTGGAGAGGATAGGCATGGTGTTGCGCTTCTCCACCACCCCCTGCACGCGCTGTAAGCCGATCAGCAGTTCATCACGCCCGATCCGAACTTTCATACCCGCTCCCTCCGACTCGATCCCTACCCTCGCAGGATCTGCTCTTTCAGACTTTCCAGTGTCGCGTTGAGCGCGCTGTCGGCCTCTCGCGCCTTGGCGATCTGCTTGCATGCGTGGATGATCGTCGTGTGGTCTTTGCCGCCGAAGTGGCGGCCGATCTCCGGAAACGACGCGTCCGTCAACTCGCGACAGAGGTACATCGCGATCTGCCTCGGATGCACAAGCGTCTTGCTGCGTCGCCGCGACTTCAGATCGCTGATCTTGACGTGGAACCGGGCGCTCACGGCTTCCTGTATGTCGTCCAGCACGATGATCTTTTTCTTGTCGCCGATTAGGTCCCGCAGGACGTTCTTCGCCATCTCCAGCGTAATGGCCTGCCCCGTCAGCGACGAGTACGCACCCAGCCGGACCAGCGAGCCTTCCAGTTCGCGGATGTTGTTCTTCATCGTGGTGGCCAGGAAGTGGATGACGTCTTCCGGCAGGACGATGCCCTCGTCCTCGGACTTCTTGCGCAGAATGGCGATCCGCGTCTCCACGTCCGGCGGCTGCAGATCCGCGATCAACCCCCACTCGAACCGGGACCGGAGCCGCTCTTCGATGTCCGGCATATCCTTCGGGAACCGGTCGCTCGACAGCACGATCTGCTTCCTCGCCTCGTAGAGCGCATTGAAGGTGTGGAAGAATTCCTCCTGTGTGCGCTCTTTTCCCGCCAGAAACTGGATATCGTCGATCATCAACATGTCGATGTTCCGATACCGCTTCCGGAGGTCGATCATCTTGTCGTACCGGATCGAGTTGATGACCTCATTCGTGAACTGCTCCGTCGTCACATAGGCGATCCGGAGATCCGTGTGGTCCGCGACGTGATTCCCGATCGCGTTCAGTAGATGGGTTTTCCCGAGCCCCACGCCTCCGTAAATGAACAGCGGGTTGTACGCCTTCGCGGGCTGCTCGGCCACGGCCATGCTGGCAGCATGGGCAAACTGATTCCCTGCGCCGACGACGAAGCTGGTGAATGTGTATTTGGGATTCAACTGAATCCCCCGCCGCGGCCGAGCGGCCGTCTGCGAGCGCCCGGTGCCAGGCGGTACTGTCCCCTCCTCCGCCCGAGCCTCCGCTTTTCTGTCCACCACAAACGCGACATCCATGGCCTCTCCTCCGTTCGCTCGGGACAGCCCTTCCGTCAAGAGATCGCGGTAATGCTGAGTTAGCCAGTCCGCGAAGAACCGGTTCGGCACAGCGATCTTCGCAGTGGAGTCGTCGATACCCTGTAGACGAATCGGCGCGAACCATGTATCGAAGACCTGCCTCGGAACCTTTTCCGAAACAAAAGCCAACGCCTGATCCCATATGGCCTGGACACCCATCTCGGCGACCTCTAATCTATACACAGCCTTATTCACAGCTGTGGATAACACGGAAATGTCTCGGTGGTTCCCATAGACGGTCGGCGCATTCCAGGCCGTCTACCAAACCACGTCCCCCCGTTCCTCTCCCACCCCTGACACCCTATCCACAAGTTTTTCGCCAGTTCCATCCACTCCATCAAATAAAAGAATTTATAGAATTTTCAAACACTTCTATTAATACACAATCTCCACACGCCTTACTCCTAGTATTTCTCTTACAAGTCCTTATCTCCTGTACACGGTTAAAAGAGTTAGGAGGAGTCTTTACAAAACAACGACCGTGTCCGATTCAAACACTTGCCCAATCAGGTCCGCGTAAGAAATCGCCGACCCGTTACGGCCTGTTTCGCCCGTCCCCTTTCCATTCCCAACCAGCTTCAGCGTACGCTGTGCCTGAATAGGGGAAACCTCCGCCCCTTCTAAAAGAATCACCGTTACAGCCATATCGCCTGCTGTCGGGTCGGGACCAGGAAGCAAAGCCTCTGCCGTGTCGAGTGAAGATCGTCTGATGAGATAGAGGACCTTCCGCACAACCGTTCTCCTCAGGAGAACACCAGTGCCCGATCGGATGATGCAATAAGCTTGGCTATGGTGCCCGCCTGCTCTTCACGAACATTAAAACCAGGGATGATATGGAACGATGATCTGGTTCCCGCAGCCATGACAAAAGGAACCTCCAGTTGCTGCAACGAAGGGAGGTATTTTTCGAGAATGTCTGCATCGATGACACGATCGAGGTCTTCCGTGAGCAGCAGCGGAGCCTGATCCAGGAGAAAAACGGTCACGGCATGGTCTCCGGAACTCAAACCCAGAGCGATACGAAGCGCTTCAACCGCGCGGTGAGTCTTCGTAGGATTTGCGCGGATGACGACGGCAACACTGTAGGGCATCGGGACCTGAACGTCCAGGGGTCAGTTAAATGCCAGGAACCGGTCGCATCCGGCGATCATGTTCGACAGCACGACGAGTCCGCACAAGGAGATGGCGGGATCAAGCCCCTCGGTCGAGACCCCGTGCTGTTGGCAGCCATAGGCGCATACGAAGAGCTTGGCGCCGCGATGAGCCAAGTCGGTCAACCGCGGATCGCGCAAATTCTTCACACCCTCATCAATAAGATAGAGATACACATCGATTTGCTGAGTCAACGCTTCAGAGGACAGAGCGGCGACCGTGTCCACGCTGGGATGCGATTGCGGTGTGGACAGCAAGATACCAAGTTTCTTTTTCTGCATCACAATCCACAGGGGAAGTGACTTGATAAGTTCTTTAAAAATCAATATGTTGTAAAAAATTAGAACAATAAAAAGATTACGAGTTTTAAATACTAAAGTCAACCGGAAAAACCGCGCGCTCCCGGGGGGGAATAGCGCGATGCGATCGTCCGCGCTGCGCTCTTCAGCGGGAGCCCCTCCTGCTGCTTGGTGTCCATGTTGCGGAGGATGAGGGAGTCTTTCGAGACCTCCTCGTCTCCCAAGATGATCGAATAAAGCGACCGCAGTCGGTCCGCCTGTCGCAGGTGAGCTTTGAGCGAGGTTACCCTGTAGTCGATATCGGCCGGGATGCCGAGTGCCCGCAGTTCCTCCACGAGGGCGAGACCTGCAGAGGACCCACGTTCCCCGAAGGCGGCGATGTACACAGGGCGCTGAACTGAAGGCACGCTCGCTTGAGGCAACATCAGCATGACCCGCTCCAACCCGACGGCGAATCCGATTGCCGGAGTCTTCGGGCCGCCGAGCGCCTCGACCAAACCGTCATAGCGACCACCGGCTCCGACGGCGTTTTGCGCGCCGAGCTGCGAGGACGTGACCTCGAAGGCTGTCAGGGTATAGTAGTCGAGTCCACGGACGAGGCGATGGTTGAGCTGGCAGGGGACCCCGAGCAACGTCAAGCCGGCGAGAACTTTGTCGAAGTGACGTCGGGCCTCCGGCGAGAGGTGGTCCGTCAGCCGCGGGGCATCCTCGGTCACCGCACGGCACTCAGGCACCTTGCAGTCGAGGACGCGGAGAGGGTTCGCCTCCATGCGCCGCCGGCAGTTCGAGCAGAGTCGGGATTCGCGCTCGTTGAGGAACCGGAGGAGTACGGCCTTATAGGCCGGCCTGTCCTCTGTGAGGCCCAGACTGTTTATCTCCAGCGTCAGATCGGGAAGGTGGAGCCCGGAAAGAAATCGCCACAACAACGCGATGACCTCGACATCGGCACGGGAATCCGCCGCGCCGAAGAACTCCACGCCGAACTGGTGGAACTGCCGGAGCCGTCCGGCTTGCGGGCGCTCGTGCCGGAACATCGGCCCCAGGTAAAAGAGCTTCTGGGGACGGGGATCGGCGGCCAAATTGTGTTCGATGTACGCCCGGACAGCTCCGGCAGTTCCTTCAGGACGCAAGGTCAGAGACGTTCCATCCCGGTCCTGAAACGTGTACATTTCCTTTTCGACGATGTCGGTCTCCGCTCCAATGCTGCGGGCGAAGAGTTCCGTCGTTTCGAAGACCGGGATGCGGATTTCCCGATAACCGTACAGGCCCGCGATGCGGCGGGCCTGCTGCTCGACGAGTTGCCAGCGCGCCGTCTCGTCCGGGAGGATATCCTTGACGCCCTTGATCCCTCGAATCATACCCGTTCCTTCGCCTCTGGCCCATCGCCTGCGCAGCGCGACTATAGCGGCGGCGTTCGAGGCAAGTCAACGCGGTCCCTTGAGACAACAGCGAGCAGCGTCAAGGGAGCAGCGAACAACTGTGGATCCGAGTTGTTCGCTGCCGGCTGTTGGCTCCATGACCGGATGCGGGAGCCAGGACGCGCCGGAACGGCTCCGGTGCGTTCCTGCCTTGCAGAGATCGCCTACCGGCGCTATAGTGCGGCGCACCGCATAAGGCGATGTCTATCAGCTGTTCCCGTTCAACTTGAAGCCGAGATGAGCGAAGACTGGCTCGCGGTCGCCATCGGATTGGGATTGGTGGCCTTGGTGGGGACGGGGCTGATCGCTCACGTTCCGTGGTGATCGTTGATGATGAGGGAAGATTCGGGAGATGCGTATCGGACTACGGCGGGAACCCAGTGGATCGCCGCCGCGCTGTCGTTCCTCCTCGTCGTCGTGCTGGCGATGATCGCCAACCGGCTGGCTCAGGCGAGTAAGGTGTGGCTCGGCCGGGAGCTGTTGGAATATCCGTTGTGGGCCGTGACGCTCGGGCTCGCGGCGAATCTGGCGATCACATCCGCCGGCGTCCGCGAGTACGTCAGTGCCGTGATCGGAACGGAATTTTTCTTGAAAACAGGTCTCGTCCTGATGGGCGCCACGATCAACTTTGCGGATGTTTTGCGCATCGGCGCCAAGGGCCTGATCCAGGCGGTGCTGGTCGTGACGGCGGTCTTCTTCCTGACGTGGTATCTGGCCGCATGGTTCCAGCTCGATGCCAAGCTGCGCGCGCTCATGGCCGCCTCCGTCTCGATTTGCGGAGTGTCCGCCGCCATCGCCGCCGCGGGCGCGGTTCTGGCGAAGAAGGAACACCTGGCCTACGTGGCGACGCTGGTGATTCTGTTTGCGCTGCCGCTCATGCTGCTCCAGCCCTATGCGGCGAAAGCGCTGGATCTCTCCGCGGACGTAGCCGGCGCGTGGATCGGCGGCAACATCGATACGACCGCCGCCGTGGTCGGAGCCGGAGCGATCCACAGCGAAGCCGCGATGAAGGTCGCGGCGGTCGTCAAACTGTCCCAGAACGCCCTCATCGGGTTTGCCGCGTTCTTTTTAGCGCTGTACTGGGTCGTCGTCGTCGAACGACGCCCGGACCAGCAACCCGGTCCGCGCGAGATCTGGACCAGGTTTCCGAAATTCGTGCTGGGCTTTGTGATCGCCTCGGCGCTCGCCACCTTCGGGCTTCTCGCGCCGGAGCAAGTCAAAGATGCGATCGTCCCGCTGCGGAATTGGTTTTTGACCGCGGCCTTCGTGTGCATCGGCTTAGAACTGTCTTTCGCAGAGTTTGCCGAGGTCGGCTGGCGCCCCGTCGCGGTGTATTTTCTTGCGACGGCGGCCAACACCGCGCTCGCACTGGGCGCTGCCTGGCTGCTGTTTAGGTAAGCTATTGGCGATGGGCGAAAAGGCTGAAGGTCGTGAAAAGAAACCTTAGGCCTATTGCGTATTGCCCATTGCAAGAGGAGCATGCGAGTGGAGAATTCTCAACAGCGCCGCGTGATCGCGGTGGCGCCCATGCCGCCGGAAAAAGCCGCCTACGCGCTGGCCCGCTACAGCCGCTCGCCGGATTCGATCGAGGACAGCATCCGCTGGGTCCATACGCATTCCTCCGAGAAGTTCTGGGAGCAGTTCTATTTTGACTACGGGCACGCCTCGATCGCCGATCTGGGGCACGCCATCGTCTGTTTCGAACACGTCTCGGAACTCGCGGCGATCCGGCTCGAGGACGAACCGCTGTGGGACGGTCAAGCCAAGTCCAGTCGTTACCAGAACTTCGGCTCCAGCGCGTGGTATGTGCCGGACTCCGTGCGCGGCACCGAAACGGAAGGGACCTATCACGGCATTCTTCGGAGCCTGGCCAACGTCTACCGCGCGCTGCATGAGCCGCTGGTGCGGTTCCTGTCCGAGCGCGAGCCCCGCCCTGAATCCATGACGCCGGCGCAATACCAGCGGACGATCGCGGCCCGTGCGTTCGACGTGACACGCTACCTCCTGCCGCTGGCCGCCCGCACCAACGTCGGCCAGGTGGTGAGCATCAGGACGCTCGAGAAACAGATGACGCGGCTGCTCTCCTCCCAGTTACCGGAGCTGCGGGCGATCGGGGAAGAGCTGAAAGAAGCCTGCCAGCGTCCTCCCGTCGACCTGTGGGCCGAGCTTTCCGGGCAGACGACCGGCCCTGCCGAGCCCCTGGCGCCGACGCTCGCGCGGCATGCCAAGGCGAGTCCGTATCAGGCCGAGGTGTATGCGGATCTGGCGCGGTATGCGCGCGAAGTGTTGAAGGGGACCGGGCTTCTCGATCATCCGGACGCGGTGAACGCGACCACGAAACTGGAAGGCCAGGGCATCGCGGAGTCGGTGGACCTCATTGAGCTTCATCACCCCCTCGACGAACTGGTCGCGACGCTGCTCTATCGTGTGACGCAGGCGCCGTACCGGAGCATTCTTGCTGTCGTGCGCGAGTGGACCGAGAAGCAGAAGCGGGACACGGTCGACGTCGCGCTGCGGAAGCGCGGGCCCTATGACGAACTGATCAAGGAGTTCCACAGCGGGTACGCGTTCATTTTCGACATCCTCATGGACATCGGCGGCTGGCGAGACCTGCACCGGCACCGGCGCTGCCAGCAGGTTCAGCAGAATTTCACGACCGTCCACGGCTACGACGTCCCGCCCGCGCTGGTGCAGGCCGGGCTCGAGCGGGACTATCGGGACGCCATGGACGCGGTGAAAACCGATATCGAGCGGTTGCGCAAAACCAGCCAGGAAGCCGCGCTCTATGCGATTCCCTTCGGTTTCAGGGTCCGCTGCCTGTTCAAAATGGACTTCGCGGAGGCGGAGTACATCGCCAGGCTCCGATCGGGCGTGAAAGGGCACTGGTCGTATCGGACCGTCGCCTGGTCGATGAAGCGGAAACTTACCGAGCGTTACCCGGCGCTGGGGGATCGGGTACAGGCGACGCCGCCGGACGTGGAGGACACGCTCACCCGATAGAGCACGCCGGGGGTGCGGGAACATGAAAAGCCGGCTGCAGTTCCGCGGGCATCCGATTCACGCCATGATAGTGGGATTTCCCATCGGGCTGTACTCCACGGCGCTGGTGTGCGATGTCCTCTATCTTCTTCTCCGCGACGCCTTCTGGTTTCGAACCGCCTACTGGGCGTTGGTGCTCGGGGTGGTGACGCACCTGGGAGCCGCCGCCACCGGGTTTCCCGATTTTCTAACGATCATCCGCGAGCGGACGGCAGCCGTCCGGCACCCGGCCCTGTCGCATCTCGTCTTCGGGGTCGGCTTACTGGTGATCCAAGGGCTGAATCTGGCGGTGCGTAACGGGGGCGACCTGCCGGCTTCCGGCTCCGTCGCGCTCCCGGTGATCGTCAATGTGATCGGCGCGGCGCTGACCGGGGTGCAGGGCTGGTACGGAGGCGAGCTGGTCTACCGCCACTTCGTCGGGATCGACCTGCCGGAGACAGCGCCGCCGGGCAAGCACCAGAAGGACAAGAGACACCATTGAGCATGTCAGACTACGCGGTTCGGATCGAAGACGCCCTCCTGCGGGGTGACTGGGACGCGGCGTTCCGGGAAGCGACGGCGTGGATGCAGGCGTTGCCGGCCGACATGCGCGAGCCTCGGCCCTACTTCGCGCTCAACGTCGTGCATCTTATCAAAGGGCAGTTCGCGGAGGCCTGGAAGACTCACGCCAAAGCATTGCAGGAAAGCGAGGACATCGAGGGGATCCGAGCCTGGATGGAAGACTTGCGGGCCCGGCATCCGGACAACGCCCTTGTCCACTTGGTCATGGGGTTGTTCCTCGCCCAGTCGGGGAAATCCGAGCAGTCGGTGGATTGTTACAAGGAAGCCATGCGGCTCGCCCCGCTTTCCGCCTATCCGCACTATTTTCTCGCGCAGATTCACGAGCGCGCGGACCGTCTGGAGTTGGCAGTCAAGGAATATCGCGAGGCCGTCAAGCTGGACCCGAGCTTCATCCCGGCCCGGACCAACCTGGGCGTGGCCTATCAAGAACAAGGCCGGCTCGAGATGGCGATTCCTCAGTATCGGGAAGTGATCCGCCTGAACCCGAACGACGCGATCGCCCATGCGAATCTCGCCTGCGCGCTGTTGGAGCAAGGTAAGATGGAGGCGGCGCTGCTGGAGTACAAAGAGGCCGTTCGCCTGAACCCGCAGGACGCGGAGGTGCGCTACGCGCTGGGCGGCTTGTACGAGGGCCGGGGCCGGAAAGATTTGGCGTTGAAGGAATATGAGGCGGCGGTCGAGGCGAATCCCGATTTCGCGCCTGCGCGCGTCGCGATCGGCTGGATGCTGTTTGAAAAAGGAAACCTGGGGGCCGCGATGGACGCCTTCAACCGGGCGTTGAAAGCCGATCCCGAGAATGCGCGCGCGTACCTGGGCGTCGCGAAGGTGTACGCCTGTCGCGGGAAGGTGCAGACCGCGATCGAAAACTACACCAAGGCGCTCAAGTACGAGCGGGATCCCCAGAAGAAAAACGAGATCATGAACCAGCTTTTTAAGGAAGGGGGAACGTGGGATACGTGACGCGCGTGCGCGCGTCACGAATTAGGAATTATGAATTGGGAATGAGGAATGGCGGCTGAGGAACGTGGGGCAAGATGCTCTTCAAAAAATTCCACATTTCTCATTCCACATTCCTCATTTCTTTTACAGCTCTCGGATCGCGCCCTGGAGCACCGTGATTTGGGTGACGGGGTCGCCGGCGCTTTTCAGCTCCGTGCGGATCTGATCTTTGAGGTAGGAAGAATAGCCGACCTTGTCGAGCAGCAAGTCGAGAAACCGCTCGGCCGGCAGCAGGCTTTGCGCCTTCAACTCCTCGATCGTCTCGTCGCTCACCGGCACGTAGGTCGAACCCACGTGAAAAATGACGTTGTAGTACCGGTCTCTGCCGATTCGCTCAAATCGTAAGCCCTTCACGCGAAGCCTCCGTTCCCCCGCCGACCAAGTCGTTCATTCTAGTCAAACCTTTCGGTGAAAGACAAGGCCGGGCAGACGACCGCGCGGCTCAACACGCGCTTCTCGTCGGACCCAGGCCGATCCAATCCGAGTCTAGCCCCCGCTGTCCTTTTTCCCGAAATATTCGCGTCGGCTGACGGCGACGTCCGCGACGAACATCACGCCGGAGTGTCGTTCGAACAGGGGGCGCAGTCCGGCCAGAATCGGCTCGACCTTTTCTTCCGGGACGACGGTCATGATCATCACCAGGCTTTCCTGTTCGCTGAACATGAAATGCGCTTCGCGGAACCCATGATGGCCTTTCCCCGAAACATTGCCGATGATCGTGTATCCGGTCGCGTTCACTCTGTCCAACAAGTCGGTGACGAACGCCCGGTGTTCCCCGGCGACGATGACACGGATCTCCTTCATGGGATGCAGCGTGAGGGCACTCATGCGGTCGGCTCCTTTCCTTTCCAGCGCGGGGGCATCTCTAACAGGATGCTCAAACAGGCCACCAGCCGGGTACCGAGGTAGCGGGTGCGACGGCCTTTGTGAGCATCCTGCGCATCGTTCGTCTGTTGTCCGTGATTGCCTGCCACTGTGCGTTTCCAGAGCGTTCAAAAGGGTTTTCCGCGGCCTGCTAGAGCAATGGGTCACGGGGCGCGCCGTCGATCCGGCTCCACCCGTCCGTCGGCCCATAGCGATAGAAGGCCCTATCCGATGGGTCCAGCACGGCGAGGTGTACCCACTCGTGATGATACAAGTGCCGCAACAGTTCGTGCCGCGCGATCAGCTTCTCGATGTTGGCGCGGGGAGCCTCGACCACGGTCAGCAGCCGCATGGGCTCGTGATAGGGAACCTGGCCGTTCATCACCGTTTGCCAGGCCAGGCCGAGCCGCAGATCGCTCCAGGGTCCGGACATGATCCCGACTCGTCCCACAACGTTATGATACACCTTGCTCCCGCTGCCGTAGACCTCGTTATCCACGGTGGAGAAATAATGTTCCATATTGATCCATTGCGCCACGACTTGCGGCGCCGTCATCAAGACTTCGAGAAGGCGGCAGGTCGGATCTTCGCGGTAGTCGTACGAGTGCAGGAACACGCGTCCGCCGAGGTCGAGGCCCTTCGTCAGTTCGCGCGGCCCGATGATGAAGGCCGTGTTGCCGGACAGCCCCCATTCCGGCCGGGTCTGACTCCAATCGGCGGCACGGTCGCGCACATGCGCGACCGCCTGTGGAAGAGACAGCGTTCGCGCCAGATCCGGGAAGCGGGTACAACGCTCCTGGCTGGTCAGCCGAGCGGCTTCCCGCAAATCATCCAGCAAGCGGGCCACGTCCTTCCGGTGGGTCAGCGGGACGTCTTCGAGGTCGAACAGGTGCACCTCGTCCGTCGTCGTGTCGATCTGACCGGCGAGAAAGTAGGTGTCGGAAGGAATGTCGATTCCGTTCTTGGCGAGCCTCGCCCTGACCTGCGGTTTGTTGGCCATTCCGGCGAGCACCCGGGCGTTGGGCTTTCCTTCGTTGCCGCCGCAGGCGCCGCAATCCAGCGCGGACTCGAACGGGTTGTTGTCCGACGTGCTCCCATGCGCGCAGAACAAGACGAGCCGCGCGAAGTTGCGGGTCAGGCCCATCATCCGGAGCGCAGTCTCGACTGTGAACACCTGCTCTTCCAGCGTGAAGCCCGTGCGCGTGATCCGTTCCCGTTGGCGCGAGGCCGCCCGATGATTGACGTCGTAGCGTCGGCGCAGGGTTTCCACGAAGTTCGCCAACGCTTCCGGCGACAGCCCGGTGCGCCGAACGAGATCCGGCACCTGGGTGGCGAACCATCCGTCGCCGTTCAACGCCTGTCGGCGCAAGGCTTCCACGAGTTCCGGCGAAACCCGCGAGCCGTGTAGGCCGAGCTCACTGCGCAAGGCCTTCCAGACGATCGCCCGCTGTTCCGCGACGACCATTTCTTCGGTGTCCGCCGGGGTCAATTTATCGACGGTCACGGTGGTGGGGATGGGCGGCACGAAAATCCGGCGCAGCCAGGTGGTCCAGCGGCGATACCACGAGGAAAAGAAGGTCTTGCCGAACAAGGGCAGACCGTAGAACCAGCCCAGCGATTCCACCATGACATAGGGGGTCACGACGTTCTCTTTGAGATCGTGCAACAGGGTGTGTCCCGCAAGGAACAGTTTGGCTCTCGATTCATGCTTGGGCACCATGTGATCGAGGTAGCTGCGGGGAAATTCGCGCACTTCGTTCTTGGCCCGCATGATCACCGGAAACTGTTCGGTCTCATGGTCCTTTCCCCATGCCCGGAACCGAATGAAGACGGCGAAGAACCCGGCAAAGCCATAGGTCTCGTTCGCGCCGGTCGATTCCAGATGACGCCGGAAAGGCTCGGACCGAACATCGATGCAAAAGACCGATTGAGATTGGGGTCTGAACGGAACGGACCCCTCCCGCTCGCTCGTGCGCGAAAGGGAGGCCGTCCGCCTAAGCTGGCCGAACAACAGGCCGTGGTACCCGGATTCGAACGCCTTGAGCCAGACGGGACCGTGGGCCGATTCCGGGAACTCGTCCATCCAGCGGGCCAGCATGGCCAGATGCTCCGGCGCGCCCTCCAGCAGGACTGTCGGCACGAGGTCCAACGCCTGGGCCAGCGCCAGCAAGCGCCGGGCCGTCGCCAACCGATAGGCCCGATCCCGGCGTGGGCCCAACTCCGTGTGAACGCGCTCAGCGGCCGCTTTCCATCCGTCGTCGCCCCGGCGGGCCAGCCGATCGACCAGCTCGATATAGGGTGCCGGCAAGCGTCCGGCGGCCCGTTCCTTGCGCAAGAAGTACGCTTCGGGGTGCTGCTCCATGTAGCGCGTCACCGCGGGGAAGGTCCCCTCGATGCCGAGCTCACTGCGACAGACTTTCCGGACCAGTTCGCGCACATACCAGAGGCGGACGGCCAGGAATTTCACGAGACTGATCGGGCATGCCCGTTGCCAGGCATAGTCGGGCCTTTCCTCGCGCCACTTGATGAGGCTGGGCCAGCCGGGGAGCGCTGTGAGTTGGAGCGAGAGGTAGTCTTGCCGAAGCTCGTGGGGAATAGCGAGGATGTCCAAGCTCTCCAACACGGCGTCCTCGGGGTGCTCGGGCAGCGACGCGATTTTCCGCCGACTGTCTGCAATGCCGCAGGGCGACCACTCCCGCGCCGCAAGGGATTTCCACGCGAGGTAAAACCCTCGTTCACGCCCAGGCATCGACCAGGCGGCGTGGCCTTCGTCCAAGAAGGCTTCGCACCACTTCACCATTTCACTGTTGACCTGGGCGACGATGGACGTGCCGCAGGTGCGGTCGCACCAACTCGACAGGGTCAGGGCGCGTCCTAACGACGAGAGGTCGTCTTTCACCGCCGCAGTTATCTGGGCGTACACCGTCGGGGCCGACACCACGGGAGCCAGATGGTCGGCCAAGGCGCGGACCAAGTCCTCGTTCGGTCCGCCGTCCACCAAGGCGTCGAGCGGTTCGTCCGGCGGCGCGCACAACCCATGGGTCAGACAGGCCCGCAGGACCTCCCGATGGGCGATGCGGCACGGGCCGACGATCACGTGCTGGTCACGGGCCAACGGGCGTAACGCCTCCTCGAGATGATGGAGGTGAATCCGGCCGGCTCGGAGATAGCGCCGATACAGGTCGCCTGCGAGATAGCCCCTCCCTCCGAGGAACTGCGCGCCCCGCGCGACCGCTTCGTCGAACGGCAGATATTCGAGGCTGTGCAGCGGATTATGGTGCACGAACGTGCGCATGGGCCAATATTGCGCGATCACTTCGCCGGCCACGCGGACGATGCCGCGCAATTCCATGCGGCGGGTTTCCATGTCGATGCCGCGCGCTATTTGGTCCATGCGGGAGGCTCCAGGGTGACCGTTCGCTGGAACGGAGCAGGGCCGGATTCGAACAGCCGGGACGGCATCAGGCCGAGCATCAGGAGGAGGGCGATCACGAGGGCGAGCGAAGCCGACTCGGGACCCCGCAGATCCTGATGACGCAGGGTCGTTCGTTCTTGGCCGAACAGGGGGCGGTGCGCAAGATCGAAGAAATACCAGGATGCGCAGAGCCAGGCGATCACGACGACGACCAGGCCGCCGGTCGCGGTGTAGGACGGCGCGAGCAGCAGGCCGACCAAGCCCGAGAACACGCCGAAGGGCGGCAGACCCAGCGCGGCGAGGGCGAGGAGCGAGAGTGCCACGGCGAAGCGAGGCATCGGCCGCGCGAGGCCGCTCAGCGCCCGAAGATCGACCTCGCCGTAACGGGCGCGCAGGGCGTACCACGCCAGCAACAATCCGCCGCCGGCCAGCACGACCGCGCTCAGGTAGACGGCCGTCTGGGGCGGGGTCGTGCGGGTTTCGGCCAGATACCACCACAGAATGGAGAGGAACGCCAGATTGCCGTAAGCGATGCGCGCGGCCGGACGCGATTGAGCCAACGCTTTGAGCGACCCGTAGAGAGCTCCCGTGAGAGCCAACCCCACCGCCGCCTGCGCCGGCGCATCCGGCAAATGGGGAATCGCCCCGCGGAGCCCGTGGAACCCGAGCACCGGCAGAAGCAGGGCGAGAAAGGCGGGCAGGTTGCCTGGCAGTCCCGTGACGGCGGCAAGGTAGCCTTGGTGAAACGGCACGAGCGGCAGCGCGATCGCGCAGCCCACGAGGAAGGTGAGGGAAGAGGCGGGAGAAACCGCGAAAAGAGTGGTCGCGAGGCTCAGGACGCCGAGGCCGAGGGTTCCGATCCCCCACCAGGCAGCGGGCTCGGGCAGGGCCCTTTGGACGGACAGGAGCAGTGCGACGAGCGCGAGAACGAGCAGCAGAAGGATCTGCCCTAGAGGACCTTCGCCGGCGAGCGCGCCCAGCCCTATTCCAAGCAAGAGCAGGGTCAGCAACCAGGCCGTTTGGTTGCTGCGATGCGCCGGTTGTCCCAACAGCGACACGAAGGCGCCCAGAGGCGGAAGCAAGAGAAACGGCAGCCCTTCGCCCGCGGCGGAGAGCGACCCGAAGCTCCAGCACACCGCGAGGAGACTCGCCGCGGCGACGAGGAGCCCCCAGACCTTGAGCACCCGCGGGTTCCCCCACAGGAGCAGCCCCAGCACCGCGCCCAGGACGGGCGTCGCGACGACCGGCAGAAGCGCAGTCGCCCAGGACGTCATGACATCCTCCCCCACGACCATCGGTCGAGCCGGTCGGCCCCGCGTGTGACGGCCAGGCCCAGTTTGGCGTAGAGCTCATCGAGATAGAGGCGGTTCATAAACAGCACATAGAGATGGGAATGGCCCCACTCCGCCCAGGCCGGCACCCGCACCGGCTGCCCGCGGGTTCGCGCATACAGGAAAAACCAGCCGAGGACGATCAGCAGGGTCGTCATCGCGACGAGCCCGTCGAAGAGGAGGCCGGGAAGCGCCGCGGCCCGGAAGTACGAGGCCGTCTCCCCCGGATCGGGATAGAGGAAGGTGGTGAAGGATTCGGCGGCGAACAGATAGGTGAACACGACGACGAGCAGCGTCGCCAGCATGGCCGCGGACACTTTCCATGAGGCGACGGCCCGCAGGCGGGTCAGCGTCAGGATCGCCTGAGACGACGTGACCCAACTGAAGAACAGGAAAATCACGGTTCCCTGGGAGTCGCGGATCGGGATGCGCAAGATGCCGTGGGTCACCAGCAAGATCAACAACGGGATCAGCAGGGTCGTGACGAATCCCGTGGTCCAGGCGAGCCGGGACAATTCGGCTTGCTCCGGCGGACGGGCGACGGGCGGCAAGACCGGCTCCTGCCGGGCCTTGTGAATCACGTTTCCGCAGTTGAGGAAGACGGTCGCCTTGAAGAGCCCGTGCGCGATGAGATGGAAGATCGCGAGCGAAAACGCGCCCAGGCCGCACTCCATGATCATGTAGCCCATCTGGCCGATGGTGGAGAAGCCGAGCGTTTTCTTGATGTCGTTCTGCGCCAGCATCATCGCCGCACCGAGGATCGCCGTGAGCGAGCCGACCACGAAGGCGACGTGAAGGGCCGTGGAGCTCAACCCGTAGAGGGGCGCGAGGCGGTTCATCAGAAAGCCCCCCGCGTTGATAATGCCGGCATGCAGCAGCGCATGGACCGGCGTCGGGGCGTACAGGGAGCGTGGGAGCCAGATATGAAGAGGAACCTGCGCCGATTTGGTCATCGCGCCGACGAACAGCAGCAGCGTCACCGCGGTGGGGCCGCCGATCTCGACGCCGGGCGCCAGGAGCAAGGCGCCCGGCGTCGCGGCGGCCCGCGCGAAGAGCTCGTCAAACTCCAGGGTGCCGTAGAGCGAGTGCGCGAGCACGAGCCCGGCGAGAAAGGCGGCATCGCCGACGCGCAGAAGCGTGAACGTTCTGAACGCGCCGTCGAGCGTGGCGGCATGGGAGAGGTTGTGCGCGAGCAAATAGAGCAGGTAGCTCAGCAGTTGCCAGCACACAAACAGCATGAGGAGATTAGCGCTCGACACCATGCAAAGGAGGACAAAAGTCGTGAAGCCGATGAGTGCCAGAAACCGGCAGTAGCCGCGATCCTGATACAGGTAGACCACGGAGTAGCGGTAAATGACCGCGCCCACCCCCGCGATGAGCACCATCATGACCGCGCTGAGCCGATCGATGCGGAAACCCAGCGGGAGAGGGAGAGTCCCGGCGGAGGCGGGATCATAGAACCGAACGTCGGCCGGTCCATACGAGACGATCACGCCCAATGTCGCGATGGCGCCGAGAAAAGCCGCGGCCATTGGCGCCACGCCCAGCTTCGCGCGTTCATGCTGCGTCGCGGGCTTCCCGATCAACACCAGGAAGACCGTCAACAGCGGCAACAGCGGGACGAGGATCAAGAGCGATATGCCCGTGCCCATGTTCTTCTTTCGCAGATTGGGAACCTCGCTCGCAAAACGAACAAGGTCCCCAAAAAACAAAAGCCAACCGTTCCCTCGACGAGAGAATTCGGCTGGCTTGCACTGCAACCGACCTTCTCACCGGAGAAAGCCGGCTGCCCTACCGCCTCGGCGATTGCTGGAAGAACCTCAACGGAGCCGCCTGTTTATGAACGACGAGGGCAGGGGCTCCATCGCATCCTTACGTTGTCGCTCTTATAGCCGAGGGAGGGCCGTGTCTTCAAAGGGAATTTCGTCCCATGCGTTAGGTCTTAAGGCCCATGAACCGACCTTGTTCCGGCCTGCCGCGGGAATTTTTCTCGCCGGGCTGGAAGGAACTCTCTATAATCGAGCGCGCTGCGTGTTCCGAGGACGAAACCGATGAACAACCACGAACGACGGACCAAAGGCGAAGTCGAGGCCGCCATTCGCAACGCGGTCATCAAGTTCGAGCAGGAGTTCATGGGACGAGGCCCGGACGACGTGCGGGCCTTCATCGTCCGGGACATGGTCGTGGTGCGCTTGAAAGGCGTCCTGACGCCAGCGGAGCGACAACTCGCCAAAACACCCGACGGCGTGGACATGGTGAAACGGCTGCGACAGAATCTCATCGCGCAGGGACGGGACAGGCTGCTCGACCAGGTGAGCGAGATTACTGGGGCCGGCACGCTCGCGCTCTTTACGGACATCGACACGCAGGTGGGCGAACGGGTGTTCGTGTTCACGCTCGACCGCGATCTGGAATCCGGCTTCCGCTGACATGGCGCGCTCCCGCGTCGAACTGCGCGAGCGTTGTGCGGGAGGGCGGACCCGACAAGACCGAGAAACCCATGCCGCGAACACTGGAAACCTTGCGCTTCGACAACACCTACGCGCGCCTGCCGGAGGCGTTCTACGCCAAGCTGAGTCCAACCCCATTCGAGCAGCCGCCCTATCTGGTGAGCTTCAATCCCGCCGCCGCCGCGCTGATCGACCTCGATCCCGCGGAAGCGGAACGGCCCGAGTTCATCGGCGTGTTCGGCGGGAGCCTGCTGGTGCCCGGCATGGAGCCGCTGGCGATGCTCTACAGCGGCCATCAGTTCGGCGTCTACGTGCCGCAACTCGGCGACGGACGAGCTGTCCTGCTCGGGGAGGTGCGCAACGAACGCGGCGAGAAGTGGGACCTGCATCTGAAAGGCGCCGGGCAGACGCCGTTTTCGCGGGACGGCGACGGGCGCAAGGTCCTGCGGTCGGCCATCCGGGAATATCTGTGCAGCGAGGCGATGCACGGGCTGGGTATTCCCACGACGCGCGCCCTGTGTGTCGTGGGCAGCGACGACAAGGTGTATCGCGAGCAGGTCGAGACCGCTGCGATGCTCCTGCGGATAGCGCCCTCGCATGTGCGCTTCGGCACGTTCGAGGTGTTTTACTACCGCCGGCAACACGAGCATCTCAAGCTTCTCGCCGACTATATGATCGAGCAGCATTTCCCGCATCTGCGCAGGGCCGACGACCGCTACGCCCGATTGTTTCACGAAGTGGTGACGGGGACGGCGCAGCTCATCGCCAAGTGGCAGGCGGTCGGCTTTGCCCACGGAGTGATGAACACGGACAATATGTCGATCCTGGGCCTGACGCTCGATTATGGGCCGTTCGGGTTCATGGACGACTATGATCCCGGCTTCATCTGCAACCACTCCGATCATAACGGCCGCTATGCCTTCGACCGGCAGCCGTCCATCGGTCTCTGGAACCTGAGCTGCCTTGCCCAGGCCTTGCTGCCGTTGGCTCCCAAGGAGGCGCTGAAAGCCGCCCTCGAGTCCTATGAGCCCACACTGAACCGGCTGTATCTCGACTTGATGCGGGCGAAGCTGGGCCTCGAGCAATCGAGATCGGAAGACGAGGCCCTGATCCACGATCTGCTCGCGCTGATGCAGGCCGGCCGCGTTGACTATACGACCTGTTTCCGAGCCCTGGGTGGCTTCGTGACCCTCTCCCTCGATGGGAGAGGGAAGGGTGAGGGTGACAATGCCATGGTGCGCGAGCTCTTTGTCGATCGCGACGCCTTCGACGCATGGGCCCGGCGGTACGCTGCGCGGTTGCGCGAGGAGGGCAGCCGGGATGAAGAACGCCAACGGCGCATGAACCGGATCAACCCGAGGTACGTGTTGCGGAACTATCTGGCCCAGCAGGCTATCGAGCAGGCGCAACAGAAGGATTTCTCGGAGATTGACCGCTTGCTGAATCTTCTTCGAGACCCGTTCACCGATCAGCCCGGTATGGAGCCCTACGCCGCCGCTCCGCCTGACTGGGGCAAGCGCCTGATCGTGAGCTGCTCTTCGTGATCGCATGCGCATCGAGAAGCTCGGCGGGTTGAGGGTCCGGATCGCCGGCGGGACGGACGGGACAGGCGGAGGCCATGGCCCGGTGGTCATCCTCCTTCACGGATTCGGCGCGCCCGGGAACGATCTCGTCTCGCTCGGGGACGCCATAAGCGCCCCGGCCGGGACCCGGTTTATCTTTCCCGAAGGGCCGCTCTCCCTCAATCTCGGGTTTGGCGACTCACGAGCCTGGTGGATGATCGACTGGAATCGGATCAACCTGGACATCGTTGCAGGCCGCCTGCGCGACCTCTCGCGGGAAGCGCCCAAAGGCCTGCCGGCGGCGAGGCAGGGGGTGCTGTCGATGCTCAAGGAGTTAGAGCGTCGTTTCGGGGTCGATCCCAAGAAGACCGTCCTCGGCGGATTTTCGCAGGGTGCCATGTTGGCCTGCGACGTGATGTTGAGGACGGATGATCCGTTCGCCGGACTGGTGTTGCTCTCGGGCACGCTCCTCGCTCGGGATGAGTGGGCACCGTTGATGCCGAAGCGGCGAGGCCTGCCGGTCTTTCAGAGTCACGGGACGCAGGATGCCATCCTTCCGTATCTGATGGCGGAGCGATTGCGGGATGAATTGACGCAGGCCGGGTTGCGGGTGGATTGGCACAGCTTTCGAGGCGGGCATGAAATTCCGGACAGGGTCGTGACGCAGCTCGGCGCGTTCATCAGAGGCGCGCTGAACCGAACATGAGCGAGATCGCGCCGTTTACTTGTCTTTCACCGCCGTGGCTTTCATCACGGCTTCGCGCAGGCCCGCCGAATGGGGATTGTTCACCTCGCGGCGGATGAGGATGTCGGCAGGCCGAACGGTCTTGCCATAGTAGGAGCTGTTCCACTCGTCCCTGAAGGCGATGATAGCCCCTTCCAGCGAAACGCCCGCGAACAGACCCTTGGCCCGCGCGAAGGACAGCAGATCCGCGCTGAGGTTGGGAGCGGTTGCCCCTGCTGCGCCGGCGCCCACCGGCCCGACAGCGATGGAGGCATCGGCACCGAGCTTGAAGGTGCTGGTCAACATCGATTCGACGCCCTTCTTGGTCATGATGAGCAAGATCACTTCGGCGGCCTGCGCGCCGAACTGGAAGCCGAAACTGCCGGCCCCCATCGTGTAGAACGCCGGTTCGCTCCACTCGCCGGTTTGCTCGTCCCGAACCAGCAAGACGCCGCTTCCCCCTGCGCCGCCGAAGAAAAAGGCGGCCTTCAAAAATTGGGGCACGATGAAGAGGCCCTTGGCGTCCTTGACGTGATCCCGAAACCAACTCATGTTGGAGTCGGCCAGAAAGCCCTCCAGGGTCATCCGCGCCCGATCCACCAAGTCTCGTTGCTCGCGATCCTCGGCCCACGTCGAATCGGGTGTCGCCCCCGATAGCGCGGTCAAGACCACGGCGAGGAAAAGCCTTGCGACGGGCCGGGCGATGGGTCTCGGAAGAAAGACTCGGAATGCCTGTCCCTGCGCTCTGAACATGATTCCTCCATCTTGCGCGATGTCCGCCTCGCAGCACGGGCCCATCGCTTCTCGGCGTTCTGCCATTGTCGCCGACGGCCCGGCCTTGGACAACCCCACGGCGGAATGAAGCGGTCCTGCGTCCCTTTTGCTCATCGAGACGCGGCCGTGAATTACGGAACCGGAAAGCGCGCGAGTTCGGCGTGACGACGGAGCCCCGGCAGCGCCCGGCGCAACCCGGCGGCGGCGGCCAGCGTGACCAGCCCGCCGAGGGCGACCGTGAGCGGCGCGCCGAGAGAGGCGCCGGCGACGCCGCCCAGCAGGCTGCCGAAGACGGTGAACCCCAGCGAGGCGGTCGTATAGAGACTGACCACCCGCCCACGCATGCCGTTCGGCGCGAGCGACTGCAGCAGCGTGTTGCTCGCGGCCAAGGTGCCGACCATGGCGAAACCGATCGCGGCGAGAGCAGGAATGGACAGCCACAACGAGCGGCTGGCGGCGAACAGGAGCAGGCTGCCGCCGAACAGGGTCACTGCGCGGCAGATGGACGAGGCGAGGCCGGTCACCGAAGGTCGGCGCGCGAGCTTCAGCGCGCTGGCCAAGGCTCCCACGCCGGTCGCGGCCATCAACCAGCCGAGCCCGGCCGGGCCGACCCGGAGCACTTCGCCCGCGAAGACGGGCAGGAGGGTGGCGTAGGGCATGGCGGCGATGCTCACGGCGGCGACCGCAGCCAGCACCGCGCGCACATGAGGAGTTGTGCGGGCATACAGCAGCCCTTCGCGGAGTTGCCTCGCGGCGTCGCCCGGCGGGTGAGGCGGGAGCGGAGCGATCCGCATCGCCTTCAGGCAGCCGAGGACCACCAGGTAGCTCAGGGCGTTGATCAGGAAGCAGGGGCCTTCGCCCACCGTCGCGACGAGCACGCCCGCGAGCGAAGGGCCGACGATCCGGGCGGCGTTGAACATCGAGGAATTGAGCCCAATGGCGGACGGGATGTCCTGCGACGGGACGAGATCGGTCATGAACGTCTGCCGAATCGGGATCTCCAGCGCGCTGATCAGGCCCATCAGCAACGCCAGCGCGAGAATCCAGGGGACCGTCACGAGGCCGGTCAGCGTGAGCGCCGCCAGAGTCGCAGCCTGTAACAGCAACAGGATTTGGGTGAGGATCATGAGCCGATAGCGAGGGACTCGGTCCGCCACGAGGCCGGCGGCGAGTGACAGGAAGAGAATCGGCGCCCGGGCGAGGAACTCCGTCACACCCAGGAGAAGTGGCGATTCCGTCAGCCGATAGACGAGCCAGGCTTGCGCCAGGCTTTGCATCCAGGAGCCGCAGAGGGAAAACCCGTGGCCCGTTGCAAAGAGGGCGAAGTTGCGATGGCGCAAGGCGCGCCAGGGCGATGCGGAAGGCAACTGATCGGTCACGAAGGCGTCTCTCATTTGATGGAACGGAACTCTCGTGAGCGTCGCTCCTGTGTACCATAATCGCGTGACCCACAGACAGAGGACGCGTGTGCGCCCTGTCGCCCGCGCCGATGCTGTGTTAGACTACCGCGCTGTCGGCTCAACGGCTGAAGAAGACAGGAGGTGATGCGGAATCCATGAGCGCGAACGACAAACAGGTGATTTTTTCCTTGATCGGCGTCGGCAAGGTCTATCCGCCGAAAAAGCAGGTGTTGCGGGACATCTATCTGGGCTTCTATTACGGCGCCAAGATCGGCGTCCTCGGCCTCAACGGGTCGGGCAAGAGCACGTTGCTGCGCATCATCGCCGGCGTGGACAAAGACTATCTCGGCGAGATCACCATGTCCAAGGGCTACACGGTCGGACTGCTGGAACAGGAACCGCAACTCGATCCGACCAAGACGGTGAAGGAGGTTGTCGAAGAGGGCCGCCAGCACGTGATCGCCCTGCTGCAAGAATACGAAGACGTGAGTAACCGGATCGGCGAGGCCTCGCCCGAGGAAATGGAAAACCTGTTGGAACGGCAGGCGCAGCTTCAGGAACGGATCGAGGCGGCCAACGGCTGGGAGCTGGAAAACGAGCTGGAGGTCGCGATGGATGCGCTCCGCTGTCCGCCGGCCGATCAGACGGTCGGCACGCTCTCCGGCGGGGAGAAACGCCGGGTGGCGCTCTGTCGCCTGTTGATCCAGGAACCGGATATCCTCTTGCTCGACGAACCGACGAACCATCTCGACGCCGAGTCGGTGCAGTGGCTGGAGCAGCATCTGCAGCAGTACAAGGGCACCGTGATCGCCGTCACGCACGACCGGTACTTTCTCGACAACGTGGCCGGCTGGATCCTGGAGCTGGATCGCGGCCACGGGATTCCGTTCCAGGGCAACTACTCGTCGTGGCTGGAGCAGAAGCAGGTGAGACTGGAGAAGGAAGAAAAGGCCGAATCCAAGCGGCGGAAGACGCTGGAGCGCGAACTGGAATGGATTCGCATGTCGCCCAAGGCGCGCCAGGCCAAGGGCAAGGCGCGGCTCAATCGCTACGAAGAGTTGGTGAATCAGCAGCAGGAGCGGCGGGTCGAGGATCTGGAGATTTATATTCCGCCGGGACCGCGCCTCGGCGACGTGGTCGTCGAGGCGAAGGGCGTCAGCAAGGCCTACGGCGACAAAGTCCTGTTCGAAAATCTCAGTTTCAGGTTGCCGCGCGGCGGCATCGTCGGCGTGATCGGACCGAACGGCGCCGGCAAGACGACTCTGTTCAAGCTGATCGTCGGCAAGGAGAAGCCGGACGCGGGCACGATCACGCTCGGCGAGACGGTGAAGCTTGGCTATGTGGATCAGGACCGCACGCTCGACGGCAACAAGACCGTCTGGGAGGTCATCTCCGACGGGAACGACACGATCAAGCTCGGCAAGGTCGAGGTCAACTCGCGGGCGTACTGCGCGCGCTTCAACTTCAGCGGCACCGACCAGCAGAAGAAGGTAAAAGACCTCTCGGGCGGGGAGCGCAACCGGGTGCACCTCGCGCGCATGCTCAAGGAAGGCGCGAATCTCATCTTGCTGGATGAGCCGACGAACGATCTCGACGTGAACACCCTGCGCGCGCTGGAAGAAGGGCTCGAATCCTTCGGCGGCTGCGCCGTCGTGAGCAGCCACGACCGCTGGTTCCTGGACCGTATCGCCACCCACATCCTGGCCTTCGAGGGCGACAGCCGCGTCGTCTGGTTCGAAGGCAACTACAGCGAGTACGAAGCCGACCGGAAGAAACGGCTCGGCAAAGAGGCCGAACGCCCGCATCGGATCCGGTATCGGAGATTGACCAGGGGGTAGACCAGTTTTTCTAGATGGTTTACTGTATGTGAGGCTTACGCCGTCGGCAGGCAAACAAGAAGGGTCAAAAGCGGAGGGCAGATACCGCTGCCATCCAGAGCTTCTTGATTTCGGCGCCATGAAACTCAAAAGGATCGTGTTAAAGGGCTTTAAGTCAATAAGGGAACTTGATTTCGAACTGCGCTCGCTGAACGTGCTCATCGGAGCTAATGGCGCAGGGAAAAGCAATTTCATCACGTTATTTCACTTGCTTAACCAGATGGTCATAGGCAATTTCCAGAATGCCGTTGCAAAAGCCGGTGGGGCCGGCACGTTTCTGTACTTCGGTGAGAAGACGACCAAGCAGATTGATGTAGATCTTCACTTTGGTCAGAATGCTTATTCCTGCTCTTGGGCCGCGGCTGCCGATGGCTCTCTTTTTTTCACAAAGGAACTGTGCCTTTACTGGGGTGAGCATACCTCCGCCTCGGGTTATAGCGAACATCTTGGTTCTGGGCATCGTGAGAGTAGGCTGAGTGAAGCTGAAAGGCGCACAGGGTCTCCAGTTCAAGGCTACGTCAGCAATGCTTTAAGAAGCTGGAAGGTCTATCACTTCCACGATACCAGCGAGACCGCCTCCGTGAAGAAGTCAGGGGAAATTAACGATAACCTGTTTCTGCGGCCGGATGCTGGGAATCTTGCCGCGTTCCTTTTTCGCCTCAGAGAAGGCCGGCAGCGTGACTATTACGAAGCGATCCGTGAGACCGTCCGCCAGGTGGCGCCTTTCTTTGAGGACTTTGTGCTGAGGCCGGATCCTCTGAACGAGAACATGATTCGCCTCGAGTGGAGAGAGAGGGGGTCTGATTACCCGTTCATGGCATACCATCTCTCAGATGGAACGTTGCGATTCATGTGTCTCGTGACCTTGCTGATGCAGCCGACTCCACCCTCGACCGTGCTCATCGATGAGCCGGAACTTGGGCTTCATCCATACGCTATCGTTGTGTTGGCCTCCCTGTTGCGAAGCGCAGCACAGCGGACGCAGGTTGTGGTTTCGACGCAATCAGTGCCGTTAGTCAATCAGCTGGAGCCAGAGGATATCGTTGTGGTCGAGAGAGCCGAACGTCAATCCACGTTCAGGCGTTTAGATGTTGAAGGAATCAAGGGTTGGCTCGAAGACTATAGGATCGGTGACCTCTGGGAGAAGAACTTGTTGGGCGGCAGGCCATAAGGGTGAAGAAAATCTTCGTCTACGTGGAGGGTCCAACGGAGGAACGGTTCATCAAGCAGTTGGTGGCTCCACATCTTGAACAGCGAAACATCTTTCTTCACCCGATCGGTTGGAACGGACAAGGAAAGTACAGCAAAGTACGGAAAGATTTGTTCAGGCTTCTGGAAGACACGAGCGCCGCGCTTGTGACGACGATGCTTGACTACTACAGACTTCCGAATAGCTTCCCCGGGAGAAGCGAGCCCGAGGGCAGCGATTGCTATAAGCGTGTCCGGTTCGTAGAGAACGCAATCTCTGCTGACATTAGAAGTCAGAAATTCCGACCCTATCTCAGCTTGCATGAGTTCGAAAATCTTCTATTTTCTTCGCCGAGTGACATGGCGTCCGGACTGCCTGGCGGGCAGGGGCTTGAGGAAAAGTTTTGCAACATTCGCCGGCAATATCACACTCCTGAAGAGATCAACGATAACTCGAGCACTGCCGCCCACATGAGGATTTCTAGCGTGTACCCTCAGTACCAGAAAGTCCTTCATGGGCCACAGATTGCCGAACGAATTGGGCTCGACAAGCTCCGCGCAGAATGTCCTCATTTCAACGAATGGATCTCTTTCTTGGAGTCTCTCGGCGAGTAAGTTGTTCATGAGCGGCGCAATTTATGGTTCTGGCCCACAACTTGTGGCAGTGATCGGCGTCTGCGTGTAGCCACCTGACCAACTCTCTACGCAGTGAACCAAGGCATTTCTTCCCCTGTGCTTGTCACGGGCGCCGGCGGCCTTATCGGGAGCTACCTCGTCAAGAACGCCGCGCGCTGGGCGCCGGAACAACGGGTCCAAGGACTGAGCCGTTCCGACCTCGATCTCACCGACACGGCTCGGGTCCGCGAGCTGTGGCGGATCCTCAAACCCGGCCTCGTCATTCACTGCGCGGCCTTGAGCCGGACGGAAGCCTGCGAGCGCGATCCGAAGCTCGCGCGCACACTGAATGTCGAGGTGACGGCGCGGCTCGCCGACTTCTCCGCGGACATTCCCTTCGTGTTGTTCTCCAGCGACCAGGTCTTCGACGGCTGCAGAGGTCGGTACGTAGAGACCGACGAACCGCATCCGCTGACCGTGTACGCCGAAACCAAACTGGCGGCGGAACGGCTCGTCTCAGCGAATCCGAAGCATACGGTCGTGCGGACGTCGCTGACCGCGGGCTGGTCGCCGACCGGAGACCGCAGCTTCGTCGAAGAGATACGGCTGGCGTGGCAGGTCGGGCGGAAACTCACGCTGTTCACCGATGAATTTCGGTGCCCGATCCCCGCCGGGGTCACGGCGCGGGCCATCTGGGAATTGACGACAAAGAATCAGCCCGGAGTGTATCATCTGGCTGGCGCCGAGCGGCTTTCACGATGGGACATCGGCCGGTTGCTGGCCGCGCAGTGGCCGGAGCTTCGCGCCGAGATGGCCCCCGGGTCGATTCGACACTACGCCGGGCCGCCCCGTCCCCCGGATTTGTCCCTGAACTGCGAAAAGATCCAAGCGTTGCTCTCGTTTCGGTTGCCGGGATTCAGCGAGTGGCTGGCTGGCCGCGCGGGCTGCGATCACGATCTGTGGGACTGTGAATGCCCGTGAAGCATGACACGACAGGCGCAAGTTCGGAAGGAGGAACGCGCGATGACGAGGTCCGATCCTCTCACCCTCGTCGTGACAGGCTATCTGGCGATGGCCGTGCTCATGGCAGGGCTGTGGGCCCTGCAACTCCGCGTGCGGAACGCCTCGATCGCAGACGCCGGCTGGTGTCTGGGGCTCGGCCTCGTCGTCTGCTGGTACGCGTGGGCCGCCCACGGAGACACGGAACGCCGATGGCTCGTCGCGATCATGGGATCGATCTATGCCGTTCGCCTCGGGTTCTACATCCTGCTCCATCGCGTGCTCGGCAAAGCGGAAGATGCGCGGTATCGCCGACTCCGGCAGGAGTGGGGCGAACAGCAAGACTTTCGGATGCTCCTCTATTTTCAACTGCAGGCCGCCGCGGGCGCCCTGTTTTCGTTGCCCTTTCTGGCCCTCATGCAGAACCCGCGGCCGACCTTCAGCCTGTGGGAGTTGGCCGGCGCGCTCGTCTGGCTCGTCGCCGTCACCGGCGAAGCGGTCGCGGATCGGCAACTGGCGCAGTTTCGCGCCAAGTCCTGGAACCGCCACAGAGTCTGCCGCGAAGGGTTGTGGCGGTATTCGCGCCATCCCAACTACTTCTTCGAATGGCTGCACTGGTGGGCGTACGTCGTGATGGGCGTGGGGTTGCCGAACTGGTGGGTGACGCTCGTGGGGCCGCTGGTGATGGGCTGGGCGCTGCTCAAGGTGACGGGCATTCCGCCGAACGAGGAACAGGCTGTCGCCAGCCGCGGGGAGGAGTACCGTATCTACCAACGAACCACGAGCGCCTTCTTCCCGTGGTTTCCCAGGTCCGGCTGATCCTTTACCGGCTGTGACTCAGTGCAGCCAGCCTGTCCTTGGCTTTCTTCGCCGCGTCGCTGTTCGGGTAGTCGCGGAGGATTGCTTCGTACAGTTCCTTGGCGTGCGCCTGGTTGTTCTGCTTTTCTTCGAATTGCGCGGTTTCGAACAACTCGTCCGCCTTGTTGCCGGTGCAGCTCGCCGCAGCGAGCGCGAGTGCAAAGAACCAACCGGTCACGGTGCGCGTCATGCGACCACCTCCTTCCGGAAGCGCTCATGGTAGCTGTCGCGTGTCGGGCTCGTCCAGCGGGAAAACGCCGGGAGAGGCGATCACAGACTCAGGAGCTTGGCGATCGGGCTCTCAGGATGGCGCGTGCCTTGGCGAGCGTGATACGAATGCGCGCGCAAGGTGTCCCAGTCGAGCCGCACGCGTCCGCCTCTTGCCGCTTCTGCCAGGATTCGACCAGATACGGAAGGACTGCGCGAGGCCAAGCGAATTCCGTCATCCTTTCGGTGAGTCCGGCAGGATTACGAACCCTTGGGCTGAGTCGCGGCGCGGGAAGCCAACAGGTCGATCCCATACCGCGGGGCCGTGATCGCCTCGCTCCGGCAACGGGGACAGCGACTCGGTCTGGTCAGACGCGACCGGTCCCGAAAGCGATAGCCGCAATCCCGGCATGCGGACGGTTCCAGCATGAAGCGGCGCGACCGATCGCGGGCGACGGTCTTCACGATATGGGACAGATGCTCTTCGACCTGACGTTCGGAGAGGCCGACCAGTTGGGCCAGTTGCCGTGACGTGAGCCGCGTGTCGAGGAGCAACCCCATGATACGCTGGCGAGCGGTCTGCTCCGACGGAAGCAGGGATGGTGCGGGCGGACGCATGGGGTGTGATGGTACGCGAATCGAAGCAGCAAAGCCAAGCCATCCGTTGACGCTTCTGTACCGGAAGAGGAAGACGGTCGCACGGGACACGACATGAAACTGTTGCTGACCATCGCGCTCGGCGCGCTCGCCCTGGCTGGAGTTTCGTTGGCGCTGGGAGCGGCGCTGAGCGCGCCCTCGCGCGGCAAACGGTCGGCTCAGGCCCTGGGCATTCCCCGTCCCGCCGTCATCGCCCACCGGGGCGCATCCTTTTACGCGCCGGAGAGCACTCGTCCCGCATATCTGCTCGCTCACGAGATGGGCGCCGATTATCTGGAACTGGATCTCCAGCGCTCCCGTGACGGCGTGCTGGTCGTCTTCCATGACGACGACTTGTCCCGCACCACCGACGTGGCCGAAGTCTTCCCCGGCCGCGAGCATGCGCCGGTCGGCACCTTTACGTTCGAAGAGCTGGAGCGTCTGGATGCCGGGTCGTGGTTCAACCGGCGGTTTCCGACACGGGCTCGGCCGGCGTTTCGCGGCCTGCGCATCCTGCGTCTGGAAGACGTGGTTGCTCTCGCCGAGAGCAGACATCGGCGCCCGGGCCTGTATATCGAAACCAAGTCGGCGCGCCGTTATCCAGGGATCGAGTTGGAATTGGTCGAGACGCTCGCGGCGCGGGGCTGGATCGATCGGGCGGCCGCCCGCCCGCAAGCGCGCGTGATCCTCCAGTCGTTCGAGCTCGATAGCCTCGCTCGATTGCAAGCTCTGGCGCCTCAGGTGCCCAGGATCTGGCTGATCGACGAAACGCTGGTCGCCCGAGAAGGGTGGAACTCGTTGCTCAAACAGGCGCAGGGCGTGGCGTCCGGGATCGGAACCTGGGGGCTTCGTCATGCGCTCAGCCTGCGCTGGGATCGGACTGCCGCACCGGTGCGCTACTTCACGACCTGGCCCTGGTACACGGGGCAAGCCCACCGAGCCGGCCTCGTGGTCCATGCCTGGACCGTCAACGACCGGTGGGAACTGGGAGCCCTTCGCTTCTTCGGCGTGGACGGATTTTTCACCGATCGTCCGGACCTGGCGCTAGCCGTGTGTGGTCGGGGCTCGGCGCCGGAGCTGGATCGGCTCTGGGAGGCGATCGGCTACTGATGCGCAGAAAGCAGCGGGTAGCCGGTAGCGGGCAGCGAACAGCCCGCAAAAAACGGGGTAGCAGATCCGGTCATCTGTCAGTTGAACTCATCGGCACAGTCTGGCAGGATCATCCTCCTAAATTCTTGGCTGTAGAGGGTCTTCAGAAAGAGGTCTGTGCGTATGAAAGTGCTGGCTGTGCATCCTGGTCCGCTCATGTACACCAAGATCTATCTGCGGCTGGAACCGCTCGGGCTGGAACTGGTCGCGCAGGCCGCCAGACAGGCCGGCCACGACGTCCGCCTGCTGGATCTGCAGGTGGACACGCCCCGCGACTATGTGCGGGTCCTCGACCACTGGAGGCCCGACGTCGTCGCCTTCTCCTGCAATTATCTGGCAAACGTGCCGGAACTCGTGGACCTCGCCAAACTGACCAAACAGAAGCTACCCGGCTGTTTCGTGGTTATCGGCGGCCACAGCGCGTCCTTTATCGCGCCAGACTTGCTGGAACACGGAGCGGGCACTATCGATTGCGTGCTGAAAGGCGAAGGCGAAGCCGCGATCGCCAACCTCCTGCTGGCCGTCGAACACGATCGCCGCGCCGCCACCAAGGTGCCCGGCGTCGTCACGCTGACCGGGGAGGGGCCGCCGCCACAGTTTGTGGAAAGCCTGGATCACCTGCGCCCCGCGCGCGATCTGCTGCGTCATCGCCGCAAATATTTCATCGGCGTGCTGGACCCCTGCGCGTCCATCGAATTCGCGCGCGGCTGTCCCTGGGACTGCTCCTTCTGCAGCGCCTGGACTTTTTACGGACGGAGTTATCGAATCGTCAGCCCGGAGCGGGTCGTCGAGGATCTCGGACGGATCGAGGAACCCGGCGTCTTCATCGTGGACGACGTGGCGTTCATCCAGGCGAAACACGGGCTCGAAATCGGGGAGGCGATCGCGAAAAAAAGCATCAAGAAGCAGTATTACCTCGAAACGCGCGGCGACGTGCTCTTGCGGAACAAAGAAGTGTTCCAGTTCTGGAAGACACTGGGCCTCCAATACATGTTTCTGGGCATCGAGGCGATCGACGAGGAAGGGCTCAAGCTGCACCGTAAGCGCATCTCGCTCGGCAAGAACTTCGAGGCACTGGAGTTCGCCCGGTCGCTCGGCATCACCGTCGCCATCAACCTGATCGCAGACCCCGACTGGGACCGGAAACGGTTCGAAGTCATCCGGCAATGGTGTCTGGAGATTCCGGAAATCGTCAACATCAGCGTCAATACCCCCTATCCGGGAACGGAGAGCTGGCGCACCGAGTCGCGCAAGTTCCAAACGCGGGACTATCGGCTCTTCGACATCCAGCATGCGGTGTTGCCGACGCGTCTGCCGCTTGCTGAGTTTTACGAGGAATTGGTCAAGACCCAACAGGTGCTCAATACGAAACATCTCGGCTGGACCGCCCTCAAGTCCACGGCCAAGATCGCGGCTGGCCATCTGCTCCGCGGCCAGACGAACTTCGTGAAGATGCTGTGGAAGTTCAACAGCGTCTACAACCCCCGGCTCCAACTCGCCGACCATCAGAGGCCCGTCACGTATGAAATGAAGCTGCCCGAGGCGACGCGCGAGAAGATCAATTCCAAGCTGCTCTACATCCTGCCCTCTGGCGGGCGCCACGGACGGGCCATCGACGACTCGACCGAGCAGTTTGTCGATGCCACTCGGATGGGAACGGGCGGCTAGCCTACCCCTCGACCTGTGTAGAAAATGGCGAGCAGCGAATAGCCGGCAGCGAGTCGCTCTGCGCTGCTCGCTGCTAGCTGTTCGCTACGTGCCAGGGACATGTTATGGCGAACCCAAGTATCATGAAGACTGCTATACTAACCGCCCGAACCGGATTCTCTGAGGGCACACCGGGCTTGGAACCATGAAGGCGGTGAACTGGGACGAACTGGCCGAACTGGCCGAATTGGCCGTGTCGCGCGTCCGCGCGTCCGGGGCGGAGTACGGCGACATCCGCATCCTGGACAGCGAGGTGCAGACCGTCCACGGCGAAGATCGGCGGATCGCGAAGGTGCGGCACAACCGGGACAGCGGATTCGGCGTGCGCGTGCTCTACCGCGGGGCCTGGGGTTTCGCGGCCAGTTCGATCCTGTCGCCGGAAGAAGTGCCGCGGGTCGCCGAGCTGGCCGTGGAGATCGCCAAGGGGTCGGCCGGGCTCGTGAACGAGCCGGTGTGCCTGGCCGACGAGCCGGTCCATCGAGACCAGGTGATCACGCCTCGGCGGATCGACCCCTTCTCCGTGCCCCTGGAAGACAAGACGACGCTGCTGCTGGATGTGATGGAGTACGTCCACCGGCAGCCCGGCGTCGTCCGCAGCCGCGCGAACCTCTGGGCCCGTCGCGATCTCAAGTTGTTTGTGTCCAGCGAGGGCTCGCGGTTGGAGTTCGATCTCCTGGCGACCCAGGGCGACTTCGAGGCGACCGCGGTCTACGACGGGCGCTTCGCCTCGCGCAGTTTCAGCACGCCGCACCTCCGCACCGGCTACGAGTTGATCGCCGATGCCAACTTCTTGGCCGAGGCGCCGCGCATCGCCGCGCAGGCGGTCGAGAAAGTCAAGGCTCCGCCGGTCGATCCTGGGCGCTACGATCTCGTGCTCGATCCGGAGCACCTGTCGCTCACCATCCACGAATCCTGCGGCCATCCCAGCGAGCTGGACCGTGCGTTGGGTTATGAGGCGAATTACGCGGGGACAAGTTTTCTCACGCCCGACAAGCGCGGGACCTTCCGCTACGGGTCGACGCATGTGAATCTCGTGGCCGACAACACCGAGCCGGAGACGCTCGCCGCCACGGGATACGACGACGACGGAGTGACCTGCCAAAAGTGGGATATCGTGCGGGAGGGAATCTTCGTCGGCTACTGCACGAACCGCGAAACGGCGTCCAAGATCGGCGAGCCGCGTTCGCGCGGGTCGAACCGGGCGGACGGGTGGGGTAGCGTACCGATCGTGCGGATCGCCAACATCGGGCTGGAGCCGGGCGCGGCCACGTTGAACGACCTGATCGCCGATGTGAAACGCGGCATCTACATCGAAGGGCACGGTTCCTACAGCATCGACCAACGGCGGTATAACTTCCAGTTCGGCGGCGACGCCTTCTGGCTCATCGAGAACGGCCGGCGCGCCCACATGCTGCGGGACGTGATCTATTACGGCATCACGCCGGAGTTCTGGGGCAGTTGCGACGGTGTGGCGGATCGCTCGCACCGCCGCCGGTACGGGTTCATCACCTGCGGGAAAGGTCAGCCCGGTCAGTCCGGCTGGATGACCCATGCTGCCGCGCATGCGCGCTTTCGGAACGTGAACGTGATTCGGGGACAGGCTGCATCATGACCGAAGGCTCGGCCGCTGCGCCCAAACTGACCGACCGGGACGAATTCCGCTTTCTCGCCGACCTGGTGTTTAAGCGTTCCAGCGGCGATCAGACCTTCGTCGCGCTCCATGACCAGCACGGCGGCACCGTCCGTTTCGCCAACAATCAGGTCATCCAGAACGTCGACACCCGGCGCATCTCCTTCAGCGTCACCGTCGCGTTCGGCCGACGACACGGGACCGCCGACACGACGGACCTGACCGCGGGTTCGGTCCAGGATGCGCTCACACGAGCCGAACGGCTTGCGCGGGTCGCTCCCGAAGATCCCGAATATCTGCCGCCGGTCGAACCGCAATCCTACCCGATAGCACCGACATCTCGGCCGGAAACGGCGGCGGCCGGCCCGTCCGGCCGTTTGGCCTACGCGAGGCAAGCCATCGAGTTGTGCCGAACTGAGCGGCTCACGGCGGCTGGTATCGTGTCGTCGGCCGCCGCGGCCGTCGGTGTGGCCGCAAGCAACGGTCTCTTCGCCCACGAAGAGCGGACCGAGGCTCGGTTCAGCCTGACGGCGCAGGCTGGCGAGGCGACCGGCTGGGCGTCGGCAGCGCACCGGTCGATCGATCGGCTTGCTGTGGGCGAGCGGACGCGATTCGCCATCGACAAAGCGAAGCGGTCCATCGAGGCGAAAGAGATGCCGGCCGGCCGCTATACGGTCATTCTCGAAGCGCCGGCGGTCGCCGGCCTACTGACCTGGTTCATCTGGATGCTGGACGCCAAGGCGTTCTATAAAGGAACCAGCCCGTTCAGCGGCAAACTGGGGCAACAGATCATCGATCCGCGGCTGTCGCTGAAGAACCGACCCGACCATCCGGATTTGCTCGGCTACGGATTCACGAGCGAAGGCCTCCCGGTGAAGGAGTCCACCTGGATCGAGGCCGGCGTGCTCCGGCAACTGTCGTACGATCGGTTCACCGCCAAGGAGCGCGGGATCGATCTCATCGCCACGCTGGAATCACCGTTGTTCTCCGGCGACGAATCGGCGAAGGCCGACGTCGGAGACCTCATCCGCAGCACGGCGCGCGGCGTGCTGGTCACCACCTTCTGGTACATCCGTCCGGTGAATCCCACCGACCTGACCTTAACCGGCATGACCAGGGACGGCACGTTTCTGGTCGAGGACGGCCGGATCACGACCGCGGTGCGCAACTTCCGGTTCCATGACAGCCCGCTGCGGGTCTTCACTGAGATCGACGCCTTTACCGTGCCTCAAGAAGCGGTCACCGCCGAGACCGGCAAGCTACTCGTGCCCGCCATGAAAATTCGCGACTTCAATTTCTCCAGTGTGACGCGATTCTAATCACACACCGTCTGAGCGCCTTCCAAGAGAATCATCTTGTTCAACCGTGTAGGGTCCTTCCTTCACCGTAGCCATGCGTCCACCGGGGTCCCGTCCATGCCCATAGTCGCCAGTCCTGTAACTCCTCGGAACCACCTTGAGTTCTGAATGCTACACTCAACGGGCACGGCTGTCGTGACGGCACAGTCTTTGCCCACTTCTCTTTCCCTGTAGCAATTTTTCACAAAGGGAGGTGTCACGATGAACCGACTTCTCCTGTTGGGTTTCGCCGTTCTGACTGTCTTCACTCTCGCCACGCCGGTCATTGCCCAGGGCCCGCCGTTCACGCCTCCTGGGCCTCCCAGGCCCGTGCCCGCACCGCTGCCGGATGAGGCCTGTACGCAAGTGCCGGAGCTGTGCCCGCCACAGGCGCTCTGATCGTTCAGTGACCTTGTCGACGAAGGCGGCCGCTTCGGCCTGGCCGAAGCGGCCGCTCTGCCTCCCGTTTGTCGCCTCTCCGTCTCCTGCGAGTACTCCCATTGACTAAGGCGCCGGGCAAGAGTACACAGAAAGATAATTGTGTGCACAGTCTCCATCGGCTCGCTACTCGCTATGGTCTAGCGGTTCAGCAGCGGGAGTTGGCGCAGATCGCCGCGCGAGTTGGGGACCTCAACGCGATGATCCGCTCGCAGCAAGAAGTGCTCGTCCAGTTTGGCGACGAATTGGACACGGCGTCCATGCGCGCGACGCCGCCCGACTTCGTGGGACCTCGAAGGCCTGAGAACCGGGCGGCACGGTCGGCCGGGCCTCGGCGCTGCGTCGCAGAGCGTGCCGCCGCGGAAGCCTGCGCGGGCGTGTCGTCATGAGGAAGGTGAGCGTGGCGTCTCGATCTGCGACGTGGGGGCTTTTGACCGTCCTGGCCGTGGCGTTCTCTTCCGGAGCGTGTTCGAGCGCGAGACAGACCGTGTCGGGTCGAGTGCCCACCGCAGTGCCGCTGTACGACAATCTAGGCAGCCTCCACCATCCCATCACAACGGCTTCGCCGAAGGCCCAGCAGTATTTCGATCAGGGACTACGGTTGGTGTATGCCTTCAATCACGAGGAGGCGATCCATTCCTTTGAGGAGGCGACGCGGCACGATCCCGACGCGGCCATGCCTTACTGGGGTGTCGCGCTTGCGCTGGGGCCGAACATCAACGCTCCGATGGACAAGGAACAGGAACGTCGCGCGTACGACGCCCTCCAACAAGCCCTGACCCGACGCGAGCATGCTGGCCCTCAGGAACGGGCTTACATCGAGGCGCTCGCCACCCGCTATTCGCCGGATCCGAACGCACAACGGGAGACGCTGGATCAAGCCTACGCGGACGCCATGCGTGAAGTCTGGAAGCGGTACCCGGATGACAGCGATGCCGGGACGTTGTTCGCCGAGGCGTTGATGGATCTCCAACCCTGGGCCTACTGGACGGACGAGGGCCAACCGCAGGGCCGCGCAGAGGAAATCGTTGCCGTGTTGGAAGACGTGCTGCGGAAAAACCCGAACCACCCGGGCGCATGCCATTATTACATCCACGCCGTCGAAGCGTCGCCGAAGCCGGAACGCGCGCTCCCTTGCGCGGAAAGGCTGGCGACGCTGATGCCCGGCGCCGGTCATCTCGTCCATATGCCGTCACACATCTACCTCCGGCTCGGCCTGTACGAGAAGGCGGCCGAGCATAACGAACATGCGGCGGCCACCGACCGTGAGCTGTTGCGCCTGCGCCGTCTCACCGGCATCTATCCGTACGGCTACTATCCGCACAACATTCATTTCCTCTGGATGGCCCTGCAGGTGCAGGGTCGCGAAGGGGAGGCGATGAAGGCTGCGCACGAGCTGGTGACCAAAGTGCCACCGGAGCTTGTAGAGAAGGATCCGGCGGTGGAGACGTTCACGACGGTCCCGTTTTTCAGTCTGGTCCGTTTCGGGCGATGGGACGAGATCCTCAAGGAGCCTCAGCCGCACGAGAAGCTCCGATATACCACCGGCATCTGGCGCTTCGCCCGCGCGACGGCCTACGCGGCGACCGGCCGGTACGGGGAGGCGGAGGCTGAGCGCGCCAAGATGAACGAGATCAGGGCCGGCCTGCCCGCTGATCGGGTCGTCGTACTCAACTCGGCGGTCAAACTGCTAACGATTGCGGACCACGTCCTGATGGGCGACCTGGCCGCGCGGGGCGGGCGGACCGAAGACGCGGTCGCGCATCTTCAGGAGGCGGTGAAGCTGGAGGGCCAACTCCGTTACATGGAACCGCCGGAGTGGCCTTTGCCGACTCGGCAGGCGCTCGGAGCCGTGCTTCTCGCTGCCGGCCGCGCCGCGGACGCGGAGGACGTCTATCGCGAAGACTTGAAGCGGAATCCGGAAAACGGCTGGGCCTTGTTCGGGCTGACCCAGAGCCTGAAGAAGCAGAACAAAGCGGACGAAGCCGAGGCCGTGGAGCAGCGATTCAAGAAGGCCTGGGCGCGCGCCGACGTGACGCTGACCTCGTCGCGGTTCTAACCGACTCCAGCGTGCCCGAGGTCGGTTGACCCTCCCGCTCAAAGCTGCCACCATACATTCACGCGTTACCTCCGGTTGACTGTCCCGATTCCCGGCAGGATGCTGAAAAAGGCCGTCAGCCGGGTACCCCGCCGGCGGGCGATCGCGTCGCCCACCGGCTCAACTTGCTGGAGAACTGAGATGGGACAGGTCGTTCGAGTCGCGACCTCGCGACGCAAGCAAATCGTCGATCTGACCGCTCGCGTGAACGAGCTGATCCGGCAAGCCAAGCTGCAGGAAGGCCTCTGTTCGCTGTTCCTCGCGCATACGACTGCGGCGCTCACGACCGGAGAAGTGGGAGAGGGAACGGAAGACGATTTGCTCGACGTGGTGGAGCAGATGATCCCGAAGATCCAGTTTCGGCATGCGCATGATCCGGCTCATGCCTGGTCCCACATGGCGGCTTCGATTCTGGGACCGTCGCTCACCTTGCCGATCCGGGACGGGGCGCTGGCGTTGGGGGCATGGCAATCGGTGCTGTTGGTGGAGCTGGACGGGCCAAGGCAACGCGAGGTGCACGTCATGTGGTCACCGTCGTGAGGCGCAGACCGGTGATCGGGGTTATGGGGCCGGGCAGGGCCACTCGCGTGCAGCTCAGGTCGGCCATGGCGCTGGGTGAGGGGATCGCGCGCAATGGTTGGGTCCTGTTGACCGGCGGCCGCGCCGCCGGCGTGATGGACGCGGTGAACCGGGGAGCGAAGCGGGTCCCCGGCAGTTTGACGATCGGGGTCCTGCCGACAGCCAGCACGCGCGTGTCGCGCTTCGTGGATGTGGCGATCGTCACCGATATGGGCAACGCCAGAAACAACGTCAACGTCCTCTCCAGCGATGTGGTGGTGGCCTGCGGGCCTGGCGGGCTCGGGACGATTTCCGAAGTGGCGCTGGCGCTGAAAGCGCGAAAGCCGGTGATCCTGCTGGGCGGAGATCCGTTGGAGGAAAAGATGTTCACGAAACTCGGCGGCGGGCTGGTTCGCTCGGCGCGCACGCCGCAGGCGGTCGTCGACATGATCAGACGGCATCTGAATCGGAGGAAGGCATGAGGGGCATGTTAAATCGGGGACTGGCGGCGGGATGCGTGGCGGTCGTGGTGAGCATGGGCGAGGTCTGGGCCGGCATGGTGTCCGCGGAAACGGTCAGCGGGATCGAATTGGCGAAACGGGCCACGGTCGGACTCTTTTCGCCGGAGCACGAGACTTTCAAGCAGACCGGCCAGGGGCATTTCGTCATGCAGGCCTCGGGGGTCCATCTCCACGACGGCTACATCCTGACGGCGCACCATGCGGTCGAACGGGACGAGCGGGGGAAGCGCATCGTGCAGGAGGAGATCCGGGTGCTGACGACAGATTTGGAAGAATTGCCGGCCAAGCTGGTCGGTGTCAGCGCGTTTCTGGACATCGCGGTCTATCGTCTGACGGACGGTGCTGGCCGATTGCCGAGCGTGGGCTTTGCGGAACGCGAGCCTCAGGCCGGCGACGCCGTCCTGACGATCGGCTATCCGCTCGGGTGGGGCCCGGCCTTCGGCTTCGGCCGGATCGGCAACCCGAACACGTTTCTTCCGACGGCGGAAGGTCGGCTCATGCAGCTCGCGCTTGCGGCGTGCAGCGGAAATTCTGGCGGCGGGTTGTTCAACGAGCAGGGCGAGTTGGTGGGTGTCATGCACGCCATCATCGAGACGCAGAAAGAGGAAGGTCCGGGCCGCTGCAGTCAGTTTGCCTTCGCCGTGCCGGGACCGTTGGCGCATCGGGTGGTCGCGGCGTTGATTCGCGGCGAACAGCCGACGTTTTCGCGGCTCGGCATCGGCCTGACAGCGGTTCAGATGGGCACCCGGTGGCGGGTGGCGGTCTCCGACGTGATGGGGCCGGCGCGCGACGCCGGTATTCAGAAAGGCGATGTCATTCTGGCGATCGACGGGACTGAGATTAGCGCCGGCGCGCAGTTGAAGAATTATCTGATCGAGCGGACGACGCCGGGTCAGAAGGTGGCGGTCAAAGTGCTGCGCGGGCAAAAGGAGCAGACCGTCGTCGTCACGCTGGGGAAGTCCTGAGGAACTTATCCGTGAAAAGAGAGCAGGAGTGTAAGAGAAACCTTCGGTCTCCGACAACCCAGACGAGGGAGGGAATAGACTCATGAAGATCCCGTCGCTGCTCCGACTCTTGGTCGTTGCGGTCGTCGTCGCCGGATCGTTCAGCGGACAGGCGGCGGACCCATTAGCCAAGGCCACCTTTGCCGGCGGCTGCTTCTGGTGCATGGAAGAAGTATTTGAAGCGGTGGACGGCGTCGTCTCGGTCACATCGGGTTATACCGGCGGACAACAAGCCTATCCGAGTTATGAGGACGTGTCGGCGGGCGGGACCGGCCATGCCGAGGCCGTAGAGATCGCCTATGACCCGTCACGTGTGAGCTACGAGAAGCTCTTGCAGGTATTCTGGCGGAACATCGACCCCACCACGCCGGACCGGCAGTTCTGCGACAAAGGCCATCAGTACCGCTCCGCGATTTTTTATCACGACGAGACCCAGCACAAGCTGGCGGAGGAATCGAAGCTGGCGGTGGAAAAAACCAAGACGTTCAAAGAGCCGATCGTCACCGAGATCGTTCAGGCCTCGGAGTTTTATCCAGCCGAAGACTACCATCAAGATTTCTACAGGAAGAATCCCATCCGCTACAAGTTCTATAAATTCAACTGCGGGCGGGCGCAGCGGCTCGCACAGCTCTGGGGCAAGAAGTGACCAAGGACTGGGAACGGGGCATGCCTCGTGCGATTCGGTCCCTGCAACTGTTCGGCTATGCATGGAACACCGTGGCGGGCATTGTCTGGGCGGTGGAGTTGGCGCGCAACGGGTATCTGGTGATCTTCCGTCCAATCCCCGACCTCATTCTCGCCGCCCAGCGGCTGTACCTGCCTTGGGAATCGCTCTGGCAACCGCTCGACGAGCTGTTCGGCGTCGCGATCGTGGGCGCGACGATCGGCGTCCTGTTTTTCGCGCCGGGGTTCGGCGCGCTGATCTTAGCCACGTGGCTTGAAGACCGAACGCAGGCGGCGAAGACTCCCCCTACACCCCACTCCGACAGCCCGTCCGTCTGACCGGTGTGCAGATCCCGTCTCCCGAGACCAATGGTGCGGGCAAAAGTCTCCACCTTGAGCGCTCCGTGCGCATCAGCGACGCGGCAGCGTCGCCCGGGCGGCGGGGTTTCGCAAGCGTGATCGAGAGGTTAGCATGAGAATTGGCTTCGGCACGAATCTTGAGGATGTGAATTGGCATTCGAAGCAGAGGCTTCGGGGATGGACCAAGCCGATGAGCGGAGTATGGCAACACCGAACTCCGAAGACCGGCTCTTCCGGACAGGTCTCCGGCACAAGCTGTGTGCGTCGCTGGTGGTGTGCGCGCTGGTGTTCGCGATCCCGGTGCCGACTCAGTCGGACTTGGACGGACGGCCGCGCTATACCAAACAGGAGCTGCGTCGCGCCATCAGCTGGTATGCCAAAAAATATCGGCTTGATCCGGCGCTGTTGCGCGCCGTCATCAAGGCCGAGTCGGATTTTCGTCCTGAAGCGGTGTCCCACAAGGGAGCCGTCGGACTCATGCAGCTCATGCCCGAGACCGCTGCATCCCTCCGCGTCGCCGATCCGCTCGATCCCATCCAGAACATCCGCGCCGGCGCCAGACAACTCCGCCGTTTGCTGAACCGCTACCACGGCGACCTGCCCTTAGCCCTCGCGGCCTACAACGCCGGCATGCACCGAGTGAAAGGGCGCACGCTGCCGCGCATCCCCGAGACCCGCGCCTATGTCCGCAAGGTGCTGCGCTACTACCATGCCTTCAAACCGGGCCGATTCCATCGCGCGGGCGAGCAGAACGTGCAGGGTTCGACCGCCAAGACCCGTTGACCTTCGCTCCCGTCCTCTCGGGCGGACCGGCGCGATCCGTCCCGCGGGGCGGCATGCACATGGACCAGTTGCCGCCGTGCGCGTGTCTGGCGAGCGGCGCGGCCTATCCGTGCTTCGGCGGTGTGCGCCAGACGAAATAGAGCGGGATACCGGCCAGCACCGTCGTGACGCCCAGTGCGGACTCGATCGGTCGTTGGATCAGGCTGTAGCCGACGATGATCAGCGAGAGCGTGACCAGCAGACCGGGCAGCGCGGGATACAGCGGCACCCGATAGGGACGGGGCAGGTCCGGTTGCCGGCGGCGGAGCACGATCAGCGCTCCGACGGTGAAGGCCGTAAACACCGCAAGGACCAGTCCGCCGTAGATCACCAGTTGCTCGAAGGTGCCCGTGAGAATCAGCAACGAGGCCCAGCCGCTCTGGAGCAGGATGGCCCGGACAGGCGCCCCGGTCGTCCCATCAAGGGCGGCGAGCCAGGAGGCGAACGCCCCGTCCCGCGCCATGGCCCAGTACACGCGCGGACCGGCCCAGACCATGGCGCTGACCGCACCGGCGATCGAAAGGCAGAGCAGCGCCGCGACGAAGCGTCCGCTCGCCGGACCCCAGAGGGCTGCGGCGGCTTTTTCGGCCACCGGCAGCACCGGCGGTTGCGCGAGCGAGGTGACCGGCAGGGCGTACAGGTACACGAGATTCAGCAGCAGGTACATCGCGCCCACAAAGGCGGTGCCGCCGATCATGATCTTGGGAAGGGTCCGCCCCGGTTCGGCGATTTCACCCGCGATATACCCCGCGACGTTCCACCCCAGGTAGCTGTACATCACGAAGATCAGCGCAACCATCAGGGCACCGATGTCGGGATCGGCGTCGGGCGCCCGCACGGCGAAATTCTTCCAACTGCCTGAGCCGAGCGAGAGTCCGCCGAGGACCAGCACAAGGATGGCGAGGACCTTCGTCGTCGTCAGCACCCGTTGCAGCCGCCCCCCGGCTTCTACGCCGGCGGCGTGGACGGCGGTCAGGCTCCACAGCAGAAGCAAGGCGAGTCCTTTGGCCGCCCACCCGTTGTCGTCGGCGATCGGGGCGACGCGCAGGAAGTAGGAGGCGAAGCTCACGGCCGAAGCCGCGATGGCTGCGCCGAAGCCGATGGTCAACGAGGTCCACCCGCTCAGAAACCCGGCCAAGGGCCCATACGCGAGGCGCAGATAGACGTAGTCGCCGCCTGCCTGCGGAAGCGCCGCGCCGAGTTCGCCGTAGGACATCGCTCCGGCGAGGGCGAAGCCGGCGCCGACCAGCCAGAGCGCCAGGATCAGCATCGGGTCGCCGAGGTCGCGCGCCATGAACCCGGTCGTGGTGAAGATTCCGCCGCCGACGATGTTGCTCACCAGCACGCAGGCTGCGGTGAACGAGCCGACTTGGCGCCGGCCGGCCGGTTCATGGCGGTCGGCTGAAGGCGTCCGGTTCATGAGCGGATCGGGCCGAACACCAGAAAGTGCTGCTTTGGCAGGAAGTCGAATTCTCGGATCAAGCGATAACCCGCCGCTTCCATTTCGCGAAGCACCGTCTCCTTCGGCGTCGAATGGCCAGCCAGCCAGCCGCTGTCCTTGTACTCGATCACGGCGATGCGACCGCCGGGCCGCAGCGCACGTGCGAGCGATTGAAAGTAGGCGGTTCGATCGGGAAGGTGATGGTAGGTGTTGCAGGTGAAGATCAAATCCACGCCGGCGACGGGCAGTCGGGCGTCGGTCGGCGTCGCCCGGACTAGTTCGACATGGGCCACCCCGCGCTGCGCCCTCTCCTGCTCGATGAGGCGGAGCGCGGTCTCGTCCACGTCCACGGCGTAGACTTTGCCCTCCGGACCGACGGCCTCAGCCAAGCGCCACGTGAAGTAGCCGCCGCCCGCGCCCAGATCAGCGACGCGCGAGCCGGGGGCGATCGACAAAGCCTGGATCACCGTCTTGGGCTGCTGCCAGACATCCCGCGACGGATCGTTCATCTGCCGGTAGGCCCACTCGGCGCAGCCGCCGGGCACAACCAGCAGCCATAAGATCACCAGGTGGAGCGCAAGACGGAGTCTGGTCATAGAGCACCTCTCTCGGTGCCGGAAGAGCGAGTGAACTTGTAGCACAGCGAGCGTGCGCCAAGAAACACGTCCGTGGTTTGGCCGTTTCTGCGTGCCCCGTTTCGCGGTGCCGAGGATTGCGCCGACGTCTGCCAAAACGCGGTCCTGTGTCGAAACGCCTTCCTCCAAAAGAAGGGGAAGTCCCTCTTCGCAACATCCCGTTTTTTCAGCGCTGGACATTCTTGTTCCTCCGGTCGCTTCGGCACGGAACCTGATCCTACGCCGGGTGGAAGCGCATGGATGTGCCGCTCAGCGAAAGGTGACCCATGTATCGGAGGGACTATGGGCAACACAACTCCAGACCAGACGAGCAAGAGCTTCCGCGGGTGGATGGGCCAAGCTTGGGCTGTCGCGCTCGTGTTGAGCGTGATGGTGCTGGTGCCGCCCGCCGCGACCAGCGAGATATATCAGGCTCTTCAGCCGGACGGGACGCTCAGCGTCACCAACGTGCCCACCGATCGACGCTATCAACCGCTTCCGTTCGGAACCACTTCCATTGGAACCCGCATCTCTCAGCGCGAATTGGAGCAGGCCATCGCCTGGTATGCCAGGCAGTATCGGTTGCATCCCGCCCTCCTGCGAGCGGTCATCAAGGCCGAGTCGGACTTCGACCCCGCCGCCGTGTCTCGGACGGGGGCACAGGGGCTGATGCAACTGATGCCGCGCACGGCGGCGTCGCTCAAGGTACGCGACCCGTTCAATCCGATCGAGAATATCCGAGGCGGCGCCAAACATCTCCGCTATTTGCTCGACCGTTTCAATGGCGATCTGACTCTGGCCCTGGCCGCGTATAATGCGGGTGAGTATCGGGTGAAGCGGCATCAGCAGGTACCGCCGTTCCGGGAGACCCGCTTCTACGTCAAGAAAGTCCTCACGTACTACCACGCTTACCGGACCGGTAAGGTCCAGCCCGCGTACAGATAGCATCGATCATTCGACAAACGTGTGAGAACGCAAAGAGCCGGCACGCTGTCGGTTCGCTGAGGGGCGCAGGGTCCAGGAACCCTGCGCCCCCGCTTCATCAGGGCGCAGCCGTTCTCGCGTGAGGCCGGGCTTGACCTCTCCGTGCGCCTATGTCAGGAAAGAGGACGCAGGGAGTCGACACAAGGGGAATCCGGATGGCGCGCGAGGGCAATCAGCGTATGGCAGGGCTGGCCCAGTCGGAGATCCGGGCCATGACTTCCGCCTGCGCGCGGGTGAAAGGCATCAACATGGCGCAAGGGGTCTGCGATACCCCCACACCGAGCCTGGTAATCGAGGCAGCCGAACGGGCGATGCGACAAGGCATCAACACCTACACCCGTTATGACGGTCTCGCGGAACTGCGCCAAGCCCTCGCGCGCAAGCTCGCCGAGTACAACAGCATGACGGCTGATCCTGAAACGGAGATCACCGTGAGCGCCGGCGCCACCGGCGCGTTTCACTGCGCCTGCCTGGCGTTGCTCAATCCCGGCGACGAGGTCATCGTCTTCGAGCCATACTATGCCTACCACATCAGTGCCCTGGTCGCGGTGGAAGCGATCCCCCGGGTGGTGCACACGCAGGCTCCTGATTGGACTTTCTCGCCGGAGGATGTGGAGCGAGCCATCACCAGCCGGACCGCGGCCATCGTGGTGAACACGCCGGCCAACCCCTCGGGCAAGGTGTTCGGCAGACAAGAACTGGATGCGGTCGCCGACCTAGCCATCCGCCATGATCTGTTCGTCTTCACCGATGAAATCTACGAATATTTTCTTTTCGACGGCCGGAAGCACGTGAGCCTCGGGGCGCTGCCCGGCATGGCCGAACGCACGGTCACGATTTCCGGCTATTCCAAGACCTTCAGCATCACCGGCTGGCGGATCGGTTACAGCGTCGCGCAGGCTAAGTGGGCCTCGCTGATCAACGCGATGAACGATCTGCTCTATGTCTGCGCGCCGGCGCCGCTGCAGGTCGGCGTGGCCGCCGGCGTTCAGGAATTGGGGTCGTCCTTCTATGAGGGCTTGGCCCGCGAGTATCAGGCGAAACGGGACCGATTCTGCCGGGCGCTGAGCAAGGCCGGTCTGCCGCCCTCCGTACCGCAAGGCGCCTATTATGTGCTGGCCGACGTGTCGCGCCTGCCCGGCGCGACAGGAAAAGACCGCGCGATGCACCTGCTGGAGCGGACCGGCGTGGCCGGCGTGCCGGGCGAAGCGTTCTTCGAGGGACCCGAGGGGCACCGTTTCATCCGCTTCTGCTTTGCGAAGACGGACGCCGATCTGGAGGAAGCCTGCAACCGGTTGGAGAAGTTGTCCTAGCGTGCCGCTCCTTGACTTCCCGTCAAAAATTCTTGTGTGGGGAGAACGATCGTGCTAAGTAGTGCACTCGTTCCGGTGTGGGCGGCGTGTCTCGACTACGAATCGATCCAGAGGAGGGTGGAGTGAAAACTTCGCGGGCATGGCTAACCGCGCTGCTGCTGAACGCTGCGGCTGTAAGCGCTTGTGCACAACCGCAGGCCATCCTGCGCGTGGATCCAAGCCACGGCGCCAATGGAGCGCCCAACTCGCCGGACCATTTGAGAGTGCTGGAAGGCGTGTGGGAGTACGAGGAGGGCGGCGTCGCCGTGAACCTGAAGCTTGATGAACAAGGAAACGGAACCTATCCCTGGAAGAACGGCGAGTTCCTGACCCGTGCCCTCTCCGATCGCATCTGGACAGGGACGTGGAGACAACCAGGCAACGACCGCGAAGGCGGCTTTGAAGTGAAGCTCTCCGATGATTACTCCGAAGGCGAAGGCCGTTGGTGGTATACCCGTATCGCTGACGACACGGCGCCCGACCAGCCGGGCGGGACCTTTCACCTGACCAAAGTCACGGAAACCGCCTCCGGCGCCGGGGACGCCGAGTCTCGGCTGCTTGCTCCCAGGACGGTCGTTGTTCCCTCGACCTTACGCTAACCTTCTCGCTTCGTCTTCCGGATTTTCGACCGGAGCGCCCGGCAGCGGGTTGTTGTGCTCGGGTCTGGGGGACACCGTGTAGTGAGCCCGATCGGTCGCGCGCACATCGCGCGGCCTGTTTGTGATTGGATCTAGATTGTGACCGATGCTCGCCTGGGGATCGACGAGCGCATCGAGCGCGGCGAGGGCATCGCGGTTGATCGGGCAGCCGACCGCCCGCGCCTTCTTCAGCATCCACCGGAGCGCGATGTTGTTCAGCCCGAGATTGTCGTTCCCTCCGCCGATATCGGAGTGGACGCCGCGAAACCACACTTCATACCCGCCGCGGACCCGGGTCGGGCGAAACGCCTGGCGGCGTTCATCCAACGCCAGGGCATGAAAACAGTGGGCGACGGTGTCCGGCAGGCTCAGGCGATAGCCCAAGTTGATCCGGCTGAACGGGATGCCGAGATCGATCGGGATGCCGAAGGCCGCCACCACGTCCCACAAACCGAGAAAGCGGACCACGGGTCGCGCCGCGATCACCCGGCCGTCTCGATCCCGTACGCCGCGGCTTGCGATCGTATTGGCGAAATGGAGGGCCAACGCGGCGCCTCGGCTGAACCCGACGATGTCGATGTCGCGATCGCCGTCGGCGAAGTACTGCGCCAGGTGCTCGGCCGCCCGGGCGATCCGCTCCTTGCCGCCGCCGAACGCGCCGCCGATGATCTTGCCGAGGATTCCGTATCTCGTCCCCACTCCCTTTGTGTAGAACTCGGATCGGCCTTCGTAGGCGTCGCGGAATTTCACGACGTTGGTGTTGTTGCCGTACTCTCCCGCGTCCTTTTCCGCATTCCAGGTCCCGTCAAACGCGTATAAGGCCATTGCGCGCCTCTTTCCCGAGGAGGAAAAGGGGTCGAGGAGGAAAAGGGGTCGGGAGTCTTTCCTTGTCAGGACCTGCCGCGCTTGAAGAACAGTGCAAGTGATATGGCTTGGAGCAACGCATGGCCGGGCAAGCCGGCAGAGACGCAAAACGGCGGTTACGCGCAAGAAAAGATTCCCGACCCCTTTTCTTTCTCCGACCCCTTTTCTTTCTCGCTGGGATGGTCAGTGACTCGACCTCCCACACTCTTTCTTCACTCGAACAAGCTCCTCACCGCCTTCTTGATCTGCTCCAGCCCTTCGCGCAGGTCACGTTCAAGGGTGTCGGTCTTCGCCTGCACTATCCGGCGCTTTGCCTTTAGCTGGTCCTTAAACGCTTGCAACTTGGCGAGGATCTCTTGCTTTTTCTCCTCCAGCTTGGCCTGCCGCTTCGCTTTTTCAATTTCGAACCGGTTCTTGAGCGCCTCGAACTCCGCTTCGAGGGTGCTGGCCCGGCCCACGAGATCCTCCCACAGCTTGCCCGACTCGAAGGCGGCCCCTTTCAATTTCTCGTCCGCGATGGATTCGAACTCACTCAGGGCCTTGAGAATCTTGGTCCGCTGCTTCTCGAACGCTTCGCGGGCCTCCGCCTTACCGAGCGCCAATTGCACTTGGAGATGCTCAAGCTGAGCCTGAACCTCTGTCTTCGCCTGCTCGGCGATTTCCTTCGACTTCTGGATCTCGGCCTGCACTTGCTTGAGCAGGTCTCGAAGCTGCTGCTTGCGCTGCTCCAACCGTTCGAGCGCCTGCTCCTTTGTCTGCGTGAGCTGTGATTCCAGCGCCAGCGCCTGGTGCTCCAATGCGTCCAGTTTTTTGTCGATAGATGCTCTCAGTTCTTTTATGCGTGACATAGCCCCCCTCTGGTTTTCTGTTTCGTTGATGGATGAGCCGTCAATGCTGCCAGGCGATGTTCTGTCAGCGGTTCCGTTGGCGCACCGCAGTGAGGAGCGAATTCCCCTCACCACCCTAATTGCCACTGATGCCCATGCCGCGCCACCAATTCATCAGCCTCGCTCGGGCCCCAGGTTCCGGCGGTGTAGAAATGGATGGTCTTCTCGCCTTGCAACAACGGGTCGTACAGGCGCCAGGCCGTTTCGGTGAACTCCGCGCCGACGAAGAGCGTCTGGTCGCCGATCATCACGTCGCGGAGCAGGGTCTCGTAGGCCTCGGGGAGTTGGCCGAAGGCTTTTTCATAGTCGAACTGCAACGCATGGTCGGTCAGGCGGAACGGCCGTCCCGGGCTTTTGACCGAGAAGCACAGGGAGAACCCTTCGCTGGGTTGGAGCGTGATCACCAGCTTGTTGCGGGCGATACTGCCCGGTTCGAGCGACCGGAACACTTGCGCCGGCGCTTCCCGGAATGTCACCGCGATCTGGGTCAACTTGCGCGGCAGGCGCTTGCCGGTCCGGAGGTAGAAGGGCACGCCTTTCCATCGCCAGTTGTTGATATCGACCTTCAGCGCCACGTAGGTTTCGGTCAGCGAATCGTTGGGTACACCCGGTTCTTCACGGTAGCCGGGTATCGTCTGGCCCGCGATCGCCCAGGCGGTGTATTGGCCGAAGACCACGTTCTCCGGCGCAATGGGCCCCACCGAATGGAGGACTTTCAGCCGCTCCGTCTGGATCGCGCCGGCTTCGAAGGAGACCGGCACTTCCATCGCGACGACCGTCATGAGTTGGGTCAGATGATTCTGGACCATGTCGCGGAGCGCTCCGGCCTGCTGGTAGTAGGCGCCACGGTGCTCGACCCCGATGTCTTCCGCAACCGTGATTTGAACGTTCTCTACCGTGTTGCGGTTCCAGAGCGATTCGAAGATCGGGTTGGCGAAACGGAACGCCAGGAGATTCTGCACCGTCTCTTTGCCCAGGTAATGATCGATCCGATAAATCTGGGGCTCTTCGAGATAGCGGTGCAGCAACGTATTCAAGGCGCGGGCGGAGTGGAAATCATGCCCGAAGGGCTTTTCGACCACGACCCGGACCCAGCCATGGCTCTTGAGCAGTCCGGCTCGGTCTAATCCTTCAACGGCGCCGGAGACGGCGGCCGGAGGCAATGCCAGGTAGAACACGCGGTTCTCGGGCATGTTGTGCGTCCGCTCCAACCGTCGAATGTACACCGCCAACGCCTCATAATTCTCAGGCCTTCCTTGCTGTAACGTGTGATAGTAGAGGCACTCGTCGCACCACGAGCGCAGCTCTTTGTCGCTTGGCCAGCCCGCTTTGCGCAGCCCTTCGTAGGCCCAGAGCCGGAATCCCTCTTCTCCGGTCTCGGGCAGTGCGGCCCCGACGATCAAGGTATTGCGCTTCTCCAGAATTCCCTGGTTCCTCAGGTTGTACAGCGCGGGCAGGAGCTTACGCCGCGTCAGATCGCCGGTCGCGCCCAAAATGATGAAGACATGTGGTTCAACGGGCTGGTCGGGCATACCGAATGGTCCTCGTGGTTACGCGCCATCCACGCGCGTCGGGTTCACGGTCTCATACAAGGCGGAGTAGTCCACCTCATCCAGACCGCGGCCGATCGTTTTCTCCAGCAGGCGGCGAATCCCGTCCAGGCTACCCGTGTCCAGTTGCCGGGCTTTCCCCTCGGCCAGAAAGAGATCGATGTCCTTGAGCAGGTGACGGGTTGAGAAGTTCGGATCGGCGTAGTCGCGACGGAGCAACCGGGGCAGTTTTTTGTCGTAGGCCGGCGCGTAAAGCGCGCTCTCGCGGAGAATGGCCATGAACGTCTCCACGTCGATTCCGTCGCGTTGCACGAGTCCAAGGCTGAGAGCGAAGGCCGCGATCTCAGCGGCGATCAACTGGTTCAGCGCCAGCTTGAGCGTCGCGGCCTTGCCGACCGCGCCGATCAGCCGGGGCCCGCGGCTCAGCGACCGGAACAGCTCCGCCCACCGGGCGAACTGCTCTGGGCTGCCGCCGACCATGACATGCAACGTCCCGGCCTTGGCTTCCGCGATGCTCCCCAGGACCGGCGCTTCAAGATAGTCGCCGCCGGCTGCGCCCACCTCTTCTTTAAGCGCCTGACTCTCCGATGGGCCGATGGTCCCCATCTGGATGACGGTGCGGCCGGAGAGCTCCTTCTTCGCCTGGTCGGCCGACAACACGCTCCGGATTGCCGCTGCGTCGGCCAGCATCAGCACAATACACTCCGCGGATCGGATCGCCTCTTCCGGCTGCGAGGCGACCTTGATTCCCAACTCACGCAACGGCTCAGCCTTGGCCCGGGTGCGGTTGTACACGATGACCTGATGGCCGGTCGCCTTCAGCCGCTCGGCGATCGGCCGCCCCAGGAGTCCGGTTCCCAACACCGCGACACGCATGAGGTGACCTCCCAATCAGAACGGGTCATGTGATAGTACCATAGACAGGCTGATTTCCCGTGCCGGCTCAGCTAGACTGATTCGTCCAGCGATGAACGTTCGTGACATCTCCACCGGAACCATTCTGAATCCCACCGGCGGCTATCTGGGAGAGGGCTTCACTCACACCATCAACTTGTACCGCGGATGTGCGCTGGGCAACTCGCTCTGCGGGCTCTACTGTTACGCGCAATGGAATCCGCATCACACGCTGGGCCGCGCCTGGGGGCGCTTCTTGGACGTCAAGACCGGCTTCGTGGAGGCCTATCGGGCTCAGTACGATCGGCTGAAACAGCCGGTCCGCGGCGAGCCCAAGCCCCTGCGGATCTTTCTCTCCAGCGTGACCGAGCCCTATCCGCCGCAGGAGCGCGCGGCGCGACGGATGCGTCGGCTGCTGGAGGAGATGCTTGCGCGGCCGCCGGATCTGCTGGTGATCCAATCCCACACCCCGCTGGTCCTGGACGATCTCTCCCTCCTGCTCGCGTTGCGGCGGCGGTGCCGGCTGCAGATCAATATCACGGTGGAGACGGATCAAGAGGCCTTGCCGCCGCCGTTCCCGCGCCATGCCTACTCACCCGCGGCCCGGATTGAGGCGCTCCGCACCTTGCGCAGCGCTGGTCTCTTCACCGTAGCCGCCGTGAGTCCCTTGCTTCCGCTGAAGGATCCGTCGGCCTTCGCTCGGCAACTCGAAGCGGCCTGCGACCGCGTGGTCCTCGATCACTATCTCCTGGGCGACGGCAGTCGCGACGGGCAGCGGACCAAGCAGACGAAGTTGCCGATGCTGTTGGACGCCAACGGGTGGCGCGCCTGGACCGGGCTGGCGCCGTTCGATGACGTGGTCAAGACGTTCCGCCAGATCTTCGGCGACGCCCGGGTCGGCATCAGCCGGGCGGGATTCAATACCACGCACCGCGACGTGCCGGACATTCAGATGCAGGATCACTCATGAAAGCGGCTCCGCTCCAACCGCGCATCGCACTGGTCCCCTGGGAGGAATCCGCATCCATCATTCGCAGCATCCGCGAAATCGTGTTCGTGCGCGAGCAGGGCGTGCCGGAGGAGTTGGAATGGGACGGCCTCGACCCGGCCTGTATCCATGTCCTGGCTTGGGACGACAGCGGCGCGGCGATCGGCACCGCGCGCCTGCATCCGAAGGGCAAGATCGGTCGCATGGCGGTGTTGAAGGAATGGCGCGGGCGAGGCGTGGGCCGGGCAATGCTCCGCGCGTTGCTCGAGGTCGCGAGCGAACGCGGCCTCACGACGGTCGAGTTGGGGGCACAGATCCAGGCGATCGGCTTCTATGAGCGGGAGGGATTTCGCGTGAGCGGCGATATCTTCATGGACGCGGGCATTCCGCACCGGAAGATGGCCCTGGACCTCCGTTCGCGTGCGCGAAACGAGCGGAGGGATTAGGTCCGGGTCTTGCTGCGGTGATGGGCCATCAGCGTGCGGACGAGGTCGTTCACCCGCCCGGCCGACCCAGGTGCCACGGCCACGGTGCCTTGCATGGACGGCCGCGGTTGGTTGAAGCGGAACGGCTTGCCGGCTCCATCCACCGCGGTTCCGCCGGCTTCTTGGATCAGGAGCACCCCGGCCGCGAGGTCCCATTCGTGCTCGCGCTCGAACGTGATGGCCGCGTCCACCCGTCCTGCAGCCACCAGCGCCAGCGCATAGGCGATCGAGTGCATCGGACGGCAGTCGGCGCTCTCTTCCGTGGCCGCGAACCGGCCGGTTGAAAGTTCCCAAGGATTGGCCAGGATTACCGGCCGTCCGGTGCTCTTCGCCGGCGCCATCGGATTCCCGTTCAGCCGGACCCCTTGGCCGCGGGCGGCTGTGAACAGTTCATTCATGACAGGATTCAAGACGGCGGCGACGACCGGCTGGTCGCCTTCCACCAGCGCGGCCGAGATGCAGAATTCCGGCAATCCTCTGACGAACGCTTTGGTGCCGTCGATCGGATCGACGACCCACACCCGTTTCTTCTCCAGGCGGATCGGACTGTCAGGCGTCTCCTCCGAGAGCCAGCCGTCGTCCGGGAAGGTTCCTATCAGCCGTTCATACAACAGCCGATTGACCTCCAGGTCCGCCGAGGTGACGGGGGACCGGTCTGCCTTGATGTGCGTGTCGAAACCGTCGCGCGCCAGTTCGAGGGCGCGAGCCCCGGCCCGGCGAACCGCGTCTTGGAGCAGTTCAAGTTCTCGTTGCATCGCGCTTGGGCTCCCAGGTGGAGGATGTTTGCTCGGTCACGACCGGATTTCCAGCGGCCGGTCTCAGCGTCCGTGGAAGAAGCATAGCAGGTTCGCTGCAGACGGCTGCAACGATCGGTGAGCACAAACAGGGCCGGACACCACACCACGCCGGTGCCAACTCGATGGAGTTCCCGGATTGCTCATATTCTTGTCGGGCGCCGGCGCGCTCAGGTTACAGGTCCATGAACAGCCAGGGCGCCTCGGTCTTGCGGCGGGCTTCGTAGGCGGCGATGGCCGGCTCGTGCTGTAGGGTGAGGCCAATGGCGTCGAGTCCTCGGTAGAGGCAGTCCTTGCGAAAAGGATCCACGTCGAAACGGTAACGCACGCCTTCCGGCGTGGTCACGGTCTGTGCGGCGAGATCGACGGTCACCTGATAGCCGGGCCGGGCCCAAACGGATTGGAACAGCGCCTGCACCTCGTCCGCCTTCAGCGCCACCGGCAGGATGCCGTTCTGAAAACAGTTGTTGTAGAAGATGTCCGCGAAACTGGGGGCGATGACGCAGCGGAAGCCCTGATCGAGCAGCGCCCAGGGCGCATGTTCCCGCGAGGAGCCGCAGCCGAAATTGTCGCGCGTGAGCAAGATCGTCGCGCCCTGGTAGCGCGGCTGATTGAGGAAAAAGTCCGGGTCTGGCGTGCCGTCGCTCTTTCTCCGCCAGTCGTAAAACAGACCTTCCCGCAGTCCCGTCCGCTTGATTGTCTTCAGGAACTGCTTGGGAATGATCTGATCGGTATCCACGTTGACCCGATCCAACGGGGCGACGAGGCCGGTATGTGTCGTAAAGGGCTGCATCCCTATCCCCAGTTTCTGATGTCCACGAAGTGTCCTTCGATCGCGGCGGCGACAGCCATCGCCGGCGACACCAGATGGGTGCGGCCGCCCGCGCCCTGACGGCCTTCGAAGTTCCGGTTGCTGGTGGAGGCGCAGCGCTCGCCCGGTTGCAGCACATCGGCGTTCATCGCGAGACACATGCTACAGCCCGCCTCGCGCCATTCGAAGCCGGCTTCTTTGAAGATCCGGTCGAGCCCCTCCCGCTCGGCCTGTCGCTTCACAAGCCCGGACCCCGGGACCACCATGGCGTGGACGCCTCTCGCCACCTTCTTGCCTTTGGCAAAGCCGGCCGCCACCCGGAGGTCTTCGATACGGGAATTGGTGCAGGAGCCGATGAAGACTTTGTCGATTCGGATCTCGGTGATCGGCGTGCCGGGTTTGAGTGCCATATATTCCAACGCCCGCTCGGTCGCCTTACGGGTTTTCTCGTCCGGCATCTCGCTCGGGTCCGGCACCCGGCCGTCCACGCCGACCACCATGCCGGGACTGGTCCCCCAGGTCACTTGCGGCGCGATGTCCTCGGCCCGCAAGACGACCGTCCGATCGTACACGGCGTCGGGGTCGGTCACGAGCCGGCGCCAGGCTTGAACCGCCTGCTCGAACATCCGGCCCTTAGGCGCCATCGGTCGCCCTTCGAGATAGGCGACGGTCTTGTCGTCCGGCGCGACCATGCCGGCGCGCGCGCCGCCTTCGATCGACATGTTGCAGAGCGTCATGCGGCCTTCCATGCTCAGGGCGCGGATCGTCGAGCCCGTGTACTCCACCACGTAACCGGTGCCGCCCGCCGTCCCGATTGTGCCGATGATCGCGAGGATCACGTCTTTCGCCGAACAACGTTCCGAGAGTTTCCCGTCCACACGGATTTCCATTGTCTTCGGCCGCTTCTGGACCAGGCATTGGGTCGCCAGCACGTGCTCCACCTCGCTGGTCCCGATTCCGAAGGCCAGCGCGCCGAACGCGCCGTGCGTCGAGGTGTGGGAATCGCCGCAGACGATGGTCATGCCGGGCAAGGTGAAGCCCTGCTCCGGCCCGATCACGTGCACGATGCCCTGGCGCACGTCGTTCATGCCGAACAGCGTGATGCCGAACTCTTTGCAATTGTCTTCCAGCGTTTGAATCTGTTTCGCGCTGACCGGGTCAGCGATCCCGAAACGGCGGTCGGTGGTCGGCACATTATGATCGGGCACCGCCAGCGTCGCGCCGGGTCGCCGGGGACGGCGGCCCGCCAGGTTCAGGCCTTCGAACGCCTGCGGTGACGTGACCTCGTGAACCAAGTGTCGGTCGATATACAGCAAGGTCGTGCCGTCCGGCTCTTCCCGGACGATGTGCGCGTCCCAAATCTTTTCAAACAGGGTCTTTCCGGGCATGCGGGTACCTCAAGACGCGGATCGATGAATAACGCAAGCAAGGCAGTATAACAGCTTTGCCTTGTGGTCTGGAAGCGGACGGGCCGGGCTGCTACGAAGTTTGTTGGTACTTGGCGAAGCAGATCATGTCCATCTGGTTGTAATGGTTCGGGAGCAGGGTCTCGGGCCGGTACCCGAGATTCAAGAACAGATGCACGTTGCGCGAGGTACGGAGCATCGTGCAGACGTAGAGTTTGTGGGCGCCGGTCACCACCCGCTCGATCTCCCGCATCAGCGCCTTGCCGATGCCGCGTCCTTGGTGGGAAGGTTTGACGGACAGAAGCCGGATCACGCAGACGCCCCCGACCACCCAGAAGCGCACCGAGCCGACCACGACCCCGTCCCGTTCTGCAACCAGGATTTTCTTCTCCTGCGCGTCCCGCTTCAGGTCGTCCATCGTCTCGGTCGTCCAGGCGCTTGTGGCATAGAGCCCGGCGTATTCGCCGAAAGCCTCCCGCTGGATCTCCAGGATGGAGTCGAAATCCTGTTCGCGAGCCGGGCGAATGGTCAGCATCGCGTCTCCTGCCTCCTGAAAACGGCGAGCAGTAAATAGCAAACAGCCACCAGCGGCGGGCCTTCGTGGCTCGAGTTTTGCGGTGGCACAGCCGACGCAAGCACGGGTATGGCACACAAAGGTTCAGCGGACCGGTTCGTGATTCCGCGCTGGACCATCAGCGCTATTCCCGGTCGCTCATCCGCCCTGACTGCGCCTCCCTGATGGTGCGCGTCCGGGCCGATCGGCGTCAAGTCGTCTTTGACACCTGCCGCCTGAAGATGGCCGGATCATTCACGAATCACAGCGGTCGTAGCCTGCGCCGCCCGCCTTGTCCCCCGAGCGTGTTGCCTTTCCGCCGAGCCATTTCCAGTCCAGTCGACTTTCGGCTTGCCTTGATTTTCCGGCCGCTTAGACTCGTTTGCTACCATTGATGGGGACAGCGCCCGAGCGCGACCGTCGTCTCGACCGAAAGGAGGAATGTCCATGAACATGCGATACGCGATCATGCCCGTCCTGATCGTCTGCGCTACGCTGGTTCCCGCGATCGGCGACGCGAGTGACAGACCGGCCGCCACCGATAAACCGTTTTCGCGTTTCTGTAAAGCCCGTGATCTCGTCGGAACGTGGCACCTGGTGAAATACTCCACCCAATACGAGTTCAAGGACCCGAACGCGCCGTATCTGTTGCCCTATCAAGTCTTTCAGTTCACCGCGGACGGGAGCATGAAATCGGCCCATTCCCCCAAGCCGTTCCAGGAAAATCCGGGCAAACTGTTTCAGGCGATCCCGGCCATTGTGACGTACGGATTCGAGCGCGACGGCATGGTCACGGTGCGGGCCAAGGGGGCGGCGACCGCGGCGGAGACCTGGCATTGTGTCGCGATCACCCAAGATCGCAAGGACGAACAACACCACATCTTCATGAAACGCGGCGACCTCGTCATGACCCTGGTGGGAAAGAACGGCCAGCCGCTGTTCATCCGGCAGCTCCGGAAGAGCGGAACGTGACGGCTCGTTGAATCCGCCGCCGGACACGTGCTACGAACAACGGGCGCGCGAGCGTTGCGGCTCGCGCGCCCGTTGTCGTTTTCCTCACGCGTAAAGGCTGTGATCATGGCGGCCGATCCGATATGGACTTCCCCTCCGCTGGTGAACTGGTGCCAATTGCTACTGGACAGTTTTCGCCGTTGGACCGGCTGCGAATTGCTGGAACGGGCGGGGACGGCGGAGGACCAGGCGCGGGCCTTGTTCGCGGCTCCTTTCGTGGTTGTTTCACACGGGACGGAAGACGATCCGATCCTCAATTACGGAAACCAAGCGGCCTTGGATCTCTGGGAATGCACATGGGATCAGTTGACGGGAAGGCCGTCACGGCTCACCGCCGAGCCGGTGGACCGGACCGAGCGGGAACGGATGTTGGCACGAGCGGCCGCGCAAGGGTTCATCGAGGATTATCGAGGGGTGCGCGTCTCCCGCAGCGGCCGCCGGTTCCTGATCGAGCATGCCGTCGTCTGGACCGTCATCGACCCGGCGGGCGTGCGCCGGGGTCAGGCGGCGACATTCTCCCGCTGGAGCTATCTGTGACCTCGGACTCGTCGATCAACTGAAACCGCGGAATCGACCGTCCATCCACCTGAACCGTCTCGAGAAACGTCACTTCAGGCCTCGCCCAGAGACCGTCGTCTCCATCCAGCGCGCGATAGACGACGGATTCCTCTCCCGTGTTCGCCGTAGCAGAATGCGTCATGTCGGGCAGTCTCCTTCGAGTGGCGATAGCGACCGGGTTTGATCATGGTGTACCATGCCCCGTCAGGTGTGAGGTGATCGCACACAAGAGGGACGGGACCGGGATGCGCAAGCGTCGTGACTTCATCGCGATCGACAACCGGTCGGGCGACGATGCCGGGAGCCTCCCCGCCATGCGCGCGCGCCCGAGCGCGGCGTTTCTGCTGCACGCGCTCTGGCTGCTGGCGGCGACCCTGTCCGCCTGTGCCCAGGAAACCTGGGAGTCCGCCATGCAGGCCGGACAGAGGGCCATGCAGCAGGGTCGATACGGCGAGGCCGAACGCATTTTCGCGGCCGCTGTCGCGAAAGCCGAAGCGTTCGGGCGCAAGGACCGCCGCGTCGCCGTCACGCTGAGCCAATTGGCGCAGGCCTATGCGGCACAGGGCAAATATGTGGAAGCGGAACCGGTCTATCTCCGGGCGCTCGAGATTTACCAGGACGTGCACGGGGAGGAACATCCCGACGTGGCGGCGACGCTCAACAACTTGGGAGTGTTGCACCGGATGCACGGTCAGTACGCCCAAGCGAAGCCGCTGCTCGAGCGGGCCCTGGCGATCAAGGAGAAAGTCCTCGGCCGAGACCATCCCGATGTCGCCTTGGGTTTGAGCAATCTGGCGATGGTGCATGTGGCACAGGGGCATTATGCACAGGCCGAGCCCCTATACCAGCGGGCGCTGGCGATTAGAGAAAAGGCGTTGGGAGCGGACCATCCCGACGTAGCCAAAAGTCTCGAGGACTATGCCGCCCTGCTGCGGAAGGCGCGGCGAGACGTGGACGCGGTGAAACTGGAAGAGCGGGCGGCGGCGATCCGGAACAAGCGGGGCCGGGCGTCCTCGGCCAAGCCGCAGGGTTGAAGTCGGGGGCGCACCCAGTGTAGCGTACCGGCGCGGTCACGCCATGGATGAAGAGCCAAAGAGACACTCTCGGCAGCGCGCAGTGATCGCCCGATCGGTCGGAATCATCGCGATCGCCCTGGGGTTCGTCAGCGGCATGCACGGATTGGATCATCCGGATTCCATCTGGCTCAGGACTGCGCTGGGGTTGATCGCGACCGGCATGATGGCGCAGGGCTATGCGTTGTACTGCACGCTTCGGCGGATGAGAGAGAAACAGGATTCGAACACACCGTGACCTGCCTACGACGCAGCGGACCAGTGGAACGGGCCGGACACCAGGTGCTCCTCTCGATCGTCGCGGTTGCTCTGGGTTTGACCCTGACAGCCTGCGGAGGACCCTGGCGAGATACCTATTTCAAGCGCGGGATCAACCGGCTCACCCAGGACGAGATTGCGGAGAAACTCGGGCCGCCTCATACCGCCAAGACCCCTGTGCTGGGCGGCGAGAGCGTGTGGACCTATCGGTTTCCCATGAGCGACAAGGAGCTGCGTCCCTGGAGCCTCGACACCATGACCAAGGGCGCGCTGAATGTGACTCAGCAGGCCGCCGCGCTCATCGGCAAAGGCGGCGGCGAGGGCGCGCGCGAGACGCTCTACTGCTACCGCTACGTGCTGACGTTCGACGAATCGAAGGTTCTGAAGAGTTGGAAGCGGGAAGACTGCGTGCCGAGAAGCCACGAGAAAGCGGCGTCGCAGTGAGAGAAGACGCTCGCCGCGGCGGCCGGCCGTCGCCCTTCTGGTCGATGAACTGCCCTGCCTGAATGATGATGGGCCTCATCCAACAATGGTTTCCGAACCTCGACAGCGCCTTCCTTGCGGACGTCGTCAAGTCGCTGCTTCTGCTGCTCGTGCTCCTGGTTCTGCGGACCGTCCTGGTTCGATCGATCACCAAAAACCCGCGCATCTCGACGGACTCCAAGCTGCGATGGATCGTCACGGTCCGCAACACGGTCGCCTTCGTCTTCGTCCTGGGATTGTTTTTCATCTGGGCTCACGAGCTGCAGGCCTTTGCGGTGTCCTTGGTCGCCATTGCGGTGGCGCTGGTCTTGGCGACCAAGGAGCTGATCCTCTGCGTCAGCGGCGCGGCCTTGCGAGCCGGAGCGAATGCCTATTCGGTGGGAGATCGAATTCAGATCGCTGGGTATCGCGGCATCGTGCTCGATCAGGACCTCTTTGCGACGACCCTCTTGGAAATCGGGCCGGGGCAGGCGTCGCATCTGTCGACCGGCCGGGCCGTGGTCTTCCCCAACAGTCTTCTGTTTACCCATCCGCTGATCAACGAGACCTACACCGAGGAGTATGTCCTGCACGTCACGACGGTGCCGTTGGGAGGCGGGGACGATTGGCAGAAAGCGGAACAAGTTCTGCTGGAGGTCGCAAAGGCCGAGTGCGCGCCGTACCTGGACGACGCGAAGCGCCACATGCAGTCGTTGGAGGAAAAAAACCTGCTGGAAGCGCCGTCGTTGGACCCGCGCGTGATCGTGCAGATCCCTGAGCCGGGTCGCATCAACCTGCACCTGCGCTTCCCGGCGCCGGCCCGCGGTCGGTCGCGCATTGAACAGGCGATCCTGCGCGGGTACCTCTCGGCGATGGCCAAGACCTGACGAAGGTCAGAAGCCCGTTCCCGTCGTCAAAAGCCGGACTCGATACAGCCCGCTCCCCCCGGTGATGTACAGCGTCGAGCCGTCGTCGCCCCAGGCCAGGTTCGAGACGGAGGTCCCCGTCTCGATGTTCCCGAGGTGCGCGCCGTCCGGCGCGAACACGCTGATCCCGCCGGGCCGCGCGCCGAAGAGGTTGCCGGCCTTGTCGGTCTTCAACCCGTCCGGTCCGAAAAACGGGTCCTTCCGCCAGCGTGTCGCATCAAAGAACACTCGGCCGTTCGTCACCGTACCGTCAGCCTGGACATCGTAGGCCAGCCAGGCCGCGCGTTTCGGATCGACATCCGTGACGTAGAGCGTCTTCTCGTCGGGCGAGAACGCGATCCCGTTCGGCGCCTCGATGTCCTTGATCAACAGCGTCAGCCTGCCGTCGCGCGACAGCCGATAGACGCCCTGGAACGGCGTTTCCTTGCGCGGGTCATCGAACGCCTTGGGCAGGCCGAACGGCGGATCGGTAAAGTACAGGTCGCCGTTCGATGTGAAGACGAGGTCGTTCGGGCTGTTGATCCGGCGGCCGTCGTACCGATCGGCGAGCGCGGTCAGGCGACCGTCCGGTTCTAGGCGGGCGATCCGCCGGTCGCCGTGCTGGCAGAGGACGAGCCGACCGGCGTAGTCGAACGTCAGTCCGTTCGAGCCCGGTTCGTTGCCTTCAAAGGGCGCGGCTCCGCGGTAGCCGCTCGGCTTCAGGAACAGGCTCACGCCCTCGCCGGCTTTCCACTTATACACCGCGTTGGCGGGGAGGTCGGAGAACAGAAGGTAACCGCCCTGTTTGTCCCAGACCGGTCCCTCGACCCAGGTGAAACCGTCGGCGATCTTCTCAAGCGTCGCGTGCTTCGGCACGAGCCGGTCGAAGCGCGGGTCGAGGCTGGTGATGGCCGCGTTGACGGTTTCCTGGGCAGTGGTTGGACCGGCTTTGACCGAGGGGCCGAGAGCGGTGAGACTGACCAGCACCCCCGCGGCGATAACAAGCATCTGCGGCACGGACCGTCCCTCCCTGACGACTGGTCGGGGAGGGGGCCCGATCCTTACGTCGTGGGCAGACAATGATTTGGGGAACGCCTTGGGCGCGGTGATCTGTTGCCACCCTTCCCCATTGAGGGAACGCAGATACGCGACCAGATCCTTCTTCTCGTGTTCCGTTAACTCCAACGGAATGATCAGGTTGTCTAAAAACGGGTTCTTGATCCCGCCGCGGTCATAGAAATTGACGACTGCCTCCAGTGTCTTGAAGCGCCCATCGTGCATGTAGGGAGCGGTTCGTGCGATCTCCCGTAACGTCGGAGTCTTCGCGCCGATGTCTTCCGGATTCTTCGTCACCATGTACCGGCCGAGGTCGACCGTGTTGGTGTCCCATCCGATGCCGAGGTTGTGAAACTTGTCATCGGAGAAATTGAAATTGGAGTGGCAGCGGGTACATCGCGCCTTCCCCCGGAAGAGGTCCAGGCCTCTTTTCGCCTTTTCCGATAGCGCTGATTCCTCCCCTCCATAGTCGAATCGGCAGTTTTCCGATACGGCGACTGCGGACTTCACCTTGCCGGCGTCGGCTTTCGCAGGAGTCTCGGCGAGACGCGTCCCTGACAATGCGACCGCGCCGGCCACGCCCGCGCATCCAAGCAACCCGATGACGGTCCGTCGAGTAAGGAAGCCTCGTTGCTTGCCCAACATGGTCTGTCCTCCTTTCGTTTGCGACAAGCCAGCATGTGCCTGAACGGCATGCTGGCGGGCCGGCTCGCCCCGAACCGGCCGGCGTACCACCGGGCTTCTCATGCCGCGTGCCGCCGGTACTGCGCGGGCAGATGACGAGCCTGTTCCTGTGTGACGAGATAGGGCGGCATGACGCTGACGGAACTTCGCTACCTCGTGACGGTGGCGCAGGAGCGGCACTTCGGCCGCGCGGCGGAACGTTGCTTCGTCACCCAACCGGTGCTGAGTCTTGCGATTCAAAAACTCGAAGAGAGTCTAGGGGCCACGATCTTTGAGCGACGGAAGCATCAGATCACGCTGACGCCGTTGGGCGAAGAGGTCATGCGGCAGGCGCAGCGGGTGCTGGAAGAGGCGGAGCAGATCAACGTGATCGTGGCGCAGGGGAAGGACCAGCTTATCGGGCCGTTCAAGCTGGGGGTCCTTGCCACGGTGGGACCCTACGTGCTGCCGGACTTGATTCCGCTGCTGCTGGGCGAAGAAGAAGCGCATCGAGGCCGAAGCCCTCGGCAGCGAAAAAGTCATTTTGCCGCATGCCGGCCATTGTTTCCGCCGGCAGGTGCTGGAACAATGTCCCGACATCAGCCGCTCCGACCGCGAAGGCGTGCAGGGCCACTCGCTGGAGACGATTCGGCAGATGGTCGCCTCGGGTCTCGGCATCACGGTGTTGCCTTGCAGCGCGGTTTCCCGCAAGCACCGGCACAAGAGACTCGCGACCATCCCTTTTGCCGAACCGGTTCCGGAGCGACGGATCGGACTCGCCTGACGCAAAGGATTCGCGCGGCCGGCGGCGCTGGACGTGATTGCGGAGGCGGTCGGCGCGTTGAAGATTTCGGGGTTGGCGATGCTGACGTGAAAGGAGAGGCGAGAGGGTTCAGCAACGGGGCTAGGGTCGAACGCCGGGGATATTCAGCCTGATCCGATAAATTCCCGTGATCGCCGTGATGTAGAGCGTCTTGCCGTCATCGTCGCCCCAGGCCATGTTGTGGGGATCTTCGGGGCCCGTGATCGTGCCCAGGTGCTTGCCTTCGGAAGAAATGATCCAGAGCCCGCCTGGTCCCGTGCAATAGACATTGCCGCGTCGATCCACCTTCATCCCGTCCAGCGCATCCTCGCCTGGCGCGTCGGTCATGTCGAAGAACAGTCTTCCGTTGGCGAGCGTGCAATCAGGATTCACCTCGTACCTCAGGATGATCTTCTTCTTGTCGTTCCAGTTGTTGACATACAGATGCTTTTCATCGGGTGAGAGCGCGATCCCGTTCGGCGCCTCGAGGTCGGTACTAACTAGCTTCACCTGCCCGTCCTTCACGCAGTAGACGCCGCTGAAGGGCAGTTCCTTGCGCGGATCGTCGAAGGCCTTCGGCAGACCGAACGGCGGATCGGTGAAATAGAGCGCGCCGTCGGATCGGTAGACCAGATCGTTCGGGCTGTTCAGGCGCTTTCCTGCGTAGCGATCCGCCAACACGGTGATGTCGCCGCGCGGCTCGACGCGGATGACGCGGCGATTGCCGTGCTGATTGATGGTGAGCCGGCCTTGCTTGTCGAGCGCGAGCCCGTTCGAGCCGGGCTGGCGATATTCACCGATGTTGAACCCGCTGTAGCCGCTCTTCGTGCGAAAGACGGACACTTGCCCGTCCGGCGACCAGCGGTAGATCGTGTTGTTGTTCGGATCGCTGAAGAGCAAATAACCGGGCATGGACTCCTTCCTCGACACCCACACCGGTCCCTCGGTGAAAAGAAATCCACCGGCGAGCTTTTCAAGTTGGGCGTTCGAGGGGACGATCTCATCCAAGACCGGGTCAGCTTTGAGAATCTCGGTCCTGACGAACTGCGGCGCGCCGACCGAGTGCGTCGTGTAGAAATCGAGGGTGGCCGACCGGATCCAGATGAAGTTCCCCGGCGGATTGGACAGAGGCCCATTGATGCCGAACACCGCCAACTGAATACGCTGGCCGGGCCTCGCGCGGCGCGTCAGCACGACCCGATTGGGGGCGTTGAAGCCTTTGATAAGGTGACCGCCGGGCTGTCCGAGGACGAGCGGCAATTCGCCGTCCACCCACACCTCCGCGTAGTCGTCCACCGCGATCTCGAACACGATCGTGGAGCCGGTTGGATCGAACGAGCCGATCTTCTCCGGGATCGTGACGGCGATCCGGTACCAGTTGAAGCAGAGCCGGCCGGTTGAGCGCCGCTCCTGCAACTGGGCCGGCCGCAGCGCCTCCCACGTCGAGTCGTCGAAGTCCGCCGCGCCGGCGTGCGGCTCGTAGTCGTAAGTCATGTTCGGGGGGCCAGACGGTCCGAGGTCAAGGCCGGGTTGATGGTGCGCGACCTGGACGATCCTGGTGTCGCTGTACCGCCATTGCCCTTTGACCAAGGCGACGCCCTCGTCGGTCATCAGATCGACGATTGCGTCGGGCCGGACGGCTGGGGCATCGGCGGTGACCTGGGCCACTGCCGGGCCGGCCATGGTCATGAGGAAGGCACCGGTTCCCACAAATTCCGCGACCCTGTTCATCATCGTCGTTCTCCTCGGATCTCATCGTTCGTGATGCGTCGTTCGTCTTGGAGGAGTTGCCATTCGCGATTCAATAGGCGGTTCACGCGGTACGCTTCACCGGACTTTGACCACGTAATAATCGAACGGCGCGTCCACTTCTTGGAACCAATGCGGCACGCCGCTGGGGATAATAACGACGTCACCGGGCGCCAGCCTACGTGTCTCGCCGCCTTCGACGGTCGGTGCGCGGACCTCATGCGGCGCCAAGGTTTTCCCGCCGACCGGTGTCCCACCGGTGATCAGGGTCGCCGAACCCTTGAGCACGTACACGATGTCCGTGTCCAATTCATGGATCTCCACGAGGCCGGGCTTGTCTCGGTGGCTCGCGTGCACCATGTAATGGCGGCCGGCGTGCATCATGTGTTCGTCCTCGCCGACCAGCACCGCACCCTTGGCAAACGCGGCGGCGACCTTCGGGCTCTCGATATAGGTCACGGGCAGCGGCGCATGCCCGTTCGCCATGCCGGCCATGTCCATCGATTCCAGCGACTTGGCGCCCGCGCTCGCGAGCTCCTCGTCCTGTTGCGCGTTCGCGGCGCCGCTCACGCCGACGGCGCCCACGACGTTCCCCTCCCATTCGAGCGGGACCCCGCCCTGCAGGGGCGTGAAGTTCGGGAGGTCGCTGCCCAGCGTCACCATCGAGGTACGCCCGCTCTTGATAACGTCCTCAAACAGCTTCGTCGGTTTCTGAAACAGCGCCGCCGTGCGCGCCTTGCCGATGGCGATATTTGCGCTGGCGGCGAAGGTCCGGTCTAACCGTTCCAAGGCCAGCAGGTTCCCGCCCTCATCGACGACCGCGACTGACCCGCCCGGTGCGTTGACTCTTTTAGCCTCGGCGACCGTCGCTGCAATAACCTTCTTTGCGCCTTCCAGCGTGAGCCCGCGTTTGTCGGCCACGGACTCGGCGCGGACAGGTGCCGCCGTTCCGATGAAAACTATTCCCACTAGAAGTAGCATCGTCCCTTTCATGGCGTGGCTCCTTTCCTCGGCGATCAACCTTCAGCCGTCAGCTGCTGGTTCCGGCGAATGACTCGGAAGTTGAAAGCCGACCGCTTAGGCGGCCTCTTTTTCAGTGAGCGCTCAGTGGTCAGCCCCGGCCTTCAGACGAAGCTGAGAGCTGACGGCTGACCGCTGAGCGCCGGCCGTCACCGGCTCATGGCCATGCCGCCCGAGCGCATCCGTTCGCCCGAGGCGGTCATGATCGGTTTGGCGAACGACGCTTCGCCGAGCAACGCTTCGGCCCACGCGCACCAGATCTGCACCTTGGCGACGTCATGGATGTACGGCGGCAGGACGATGGTGCGGTTCTCCTTGTCGCCTTTGATCTTCAGCCGCTGCAACAGGAAGACGTTGCCCATCGAGTCCACGACCTGCCAGTGCGGTGCCGGCGTGTCCGGAATCTTGAAGTCGTCGGACCAGGTCAATGTGTCGTTGCCGCCCTGCCGCGAATGAGCGGCCGTCCCGCTGTTGGCTTTGACGCCCCCGAATTTCGTGGTCGTATGGGCGTCGGCGGCGAAGGCGCTGGTCGCGCCGAGCAGCCCGACCGCGAACATCCCCGTGAGCAATGCGATCTGCAAAGAACCAATGTGACGCATGGGAATCCTCCTCTGTGAATAGGTAATTCATTGGCCTTGAAGAGCGGCGACATCTTTCGGTGCGCTCTTCAATTCAGTCGGTGAGTCGGGGCGAGGAGGCGAAGCTTACATGTCGGGTCGGCGACATGAACGACACGCCCGGCCCTGCGAGCCCTTGCCCTTGTTGGCCGGTTCCTCCTTTGCTAGAATCGATCGCCTCGGGTGGTGTGGGGTCTGCGCAACGCCTGTCCCGTCACGACCGTTTCTCACAGGGGACTCATGATTGGATGGAGGCTCGCCGCGGCCGCCTTCCTGCGTTCTATCCGATCGGTCCTGCCTTTGGCGCAGACCGTTGCATGAAGATCGCCACGTTCAACGTCAACTCGATCCGCAAACGGCTGCCGATCGTCCTGGACTGGTTGGACCGGCACAAACCTGATGTGCTCTGCCTGCAGGAGACCAAGGTGCAGGATACGGAGTTCCCGCTGCTGGCGCTGGCGGAAACCGGCTATGAGGTGAGCTTTCGCGGGATCAAAGGGTACAACGGTGTGGCGGTCCTCAGCCGCGCGAAGCCGGACGCGGTCTTTTTCGGGTTCGACGACGGAGGAGATCCGGATGACTCACGGCTCATGCGGGTCGTCATCCGGGGCATTCCGATCGTCAACACCTACGTGCCCCAGGGCTACGAGATCGACTCGCCGAAGTATGCCGATAAATTGAAATGGTTCGAGCGGCTCCGCCGCTATTTCGCCAAGCACCTTTCGCCGGAGAAGCCGGCTGTCTGGTGCGGAGACATGAACGTGGCGCCGAGACCGATCGACGTGCACAGCCCGGAAAAACACCTCAAGCATGTGTGCTATCACGAGGACGCGCGGAAGGCCTATGAGAGGACGGTGCAGTGGGGATGGCAGGATGTGTTTGTCAAGCTCTATCCGGACCGCCAGCAGTACACGTTCTGGGATTATCGGGCGCCGAGTTCGCTGGAGGCGAACAAAGGTTGGCGCATCGACCATATCCTGGCCACGGCGCCGCTCGCCGCGAAGTGCGTAAACGCGGATGTGGACATCGAGCCGCGACGAGCGAAAGACCCTTCTGATCACACGGTTCTATGGGCGGAGTTTTCCGTCTAACGTGCCGCCAAAGCAGTCTTCATGAGCCTTGGGCTCACCTTGTTCGACCCGTTCCGTGCTCCCGTCGCAACAAGTAGACCAACAGGTACCCGGAGCAGCGGGTGATGGGGAAGGGTGGGGGGAAGCCAACGGCAGATCACAACCGGCTTAGTGCGCTGAGCCGCTGACTCCGGCCGGGGCATGTTCGTGACGAAGAGAGAGATGGAGAAAATGAAGTGGACATCGGGCTCAGGGGAGCGAAGGACTCCTCGGATCACACCGTTATCTCAGCGGAGGAGTTCGGTCTTTCCAGAAGCGCGATGTCCACGCAGAGAGGACGCATTCGGCGGGCTGGTCGTTTCGGTCTCCGGGTTCCGTCTCCGGCCTCGCCGCTATGAAGTCAAGCGGCGTTCAAGGCCGGCTGCTTGACCGTGCGTTGGCTCAACAACCGGTTGTACGCGATCAGCGGGTCGGTGATCGCGCCGCAGTTGATGCACCGCCAGATGTACGTTTCAGGTGAGAAGTCCGGACGCCATTCCTCCACCATCAGCCCCTTGCAACGCTCGCAGGTCATGGCAGCCTCCTCCTTGGGTTGGGTCCAGGTCCCCTCGGGGCCTGTCCTCACGGCTGGAAGGCTAACATCGCAAGATTAGAGCGATGTTAAGGGGAGGTTAAAAGTGTCTAATCTGAATGTCGATGAAGCGGGCACCGGGTGGGGCGAAAAGCTCCTGAGCTTTCAAGAGGATGGAGGTTCTTCGACGATCAGGATCCCGGTCATGCCCTTGTGCCCGCGGACCCGGCAATGAAACAGATAAACGCCTGGAGGTACCCAGAGCGTCAGTTCAAGGGACCGGCCGGGCGGGATCCTGATTCCGCTCTGACGAGGAACGGCGTCCAGTGACGGATCTGCACTCAGGCGAACCCGCGGATCGGACAAAAGAGGACTGGCGAACTCGTGCGGTTCGCGGCCTTCGTTCACGATCGTCAGGCGAAGCGGTCTGCCTGCGATCGCGCGCACTTCCATCTGGTCGAAGCGAAAATCCTGTGCGGCGATCCTGATGGCCTGCACGCCGGGGTCGCAGGCGTTGACCAGGATCGCCATTCCCGCAAGCCAGCCGAGGCGTCTCACGAGGCGGTTCATGGCGGTTCCAGACGGCGAGACTGAGTTTTTTACACGCGGGGCGCGGTGTGTGCAACTGCGGGTTCCGACGGCGTGGGTGGCGGGAGTCGACGGATGTCGCGGCGGATGGGCGGTCGCGATCGTGCCGGCAGGACCCGTGGTCGCGCGACGGCCGCTCATCAGAGTGTGCGAAGATGTTCGAGAGGCGCTGTTGCTCCGGTCCAGCCCGGCCGTCATCGCGGGCGACAGCCCGATCGGACTGCTCGACGGACCGCGTACAGGCGGGCGGCTCTGTGATCGACTGGCGTTCAATACTCACCGGTCGGACGAGCAGCGTGTTCAGTCCGCCCTGCCGCCGCGTGATCGCAGGAGCCTGCGTATGGAGATCTGGTATTGAGCGCGAGATGGTCATGCGCGGATGGATCGCGGCGTTGCTGCCGCTGATCATGGCGAGTGGCAGCGGCTGCGTAGCCTTGGCGGTCGGAGCGGCCGGCGGCGCGGCAGGAACGGCCTACGTCATGGGAAAGCTGACCGAGGAACTCGACGTTCCGGTCCACCGAACGCATGAGGCGGTCGTCGCGGCCTTTCACGACCTCGATCTGGCGATTCTGGAAAACAAAGCCGACAAGCTCACGGCCCATGTGGAGGGAGAGTTCACGGACGGCAAACCGGTGTGGGTGGACATCGAGGAACTCCCTGAAGAGAAATCCAAAGTCACGATCCGTGTGGGGCTCGTCGGCGACGACAGTCGCGCGCGCCGGATTCTTGACGCGATGCGCCGTCACCTGCCCCCGCGCGCACAGCCGCAGGCGCGCGCCGGCGCCTTCTCCTGATTCTGCACGCCCTTGCTTGTTGCCTCTGGTCTCGAACCCGCTGGCGATCACACCGTTCTCGCGAGCCGTCGCGCCGGCGCTGGGACCTGATCCGGCCGGCGTCTCCGCTCTCCGGAGCGTCTTCGCCCCGACCGCGGAACCGTGCTTCCGCTTGACAGAGCCCCGCCGATCAATTATCGGTGAAGGGCCTTACCTGCAACCCCCAAGCGTGACCTTGTCGGACGATGATCTGCGACCGATGCGGAGAAATCGGCGAAACCTTCGCGACGGGAGAACACGGCCAGCTTTGCGAAGCCTGCCAGCGGCAGGTGGAAGACGAAGGGCAACGCACTCCTCTCCCCCCGCGACGGCCGAGCGACCGGGACGAATGATTGCCGGGATCCCTGAGCCATGACCCCGCCGCTAAGCTGTCCGCAGTGTGGAAAGGACGGCGTGCTCCGGTCACGCTGTCGGTCGGCGCGGGAATACCTGGCCGGCCTGCTTTTCGTGTCCCCGTTCCGCTGCCAGTTCTGCAGCCATCGGTTTTTGGCGTCCCGCTTCAGGCGGCAGTACCCCAAGCATCTGATCGACCGCCGGGAGCATTTGCGCATTCCGGTCCGCCTGTTCCTCTCGTTTTCGGGAGGTCGGGTGCGCGGCGAAGGCACAGTCATGGATATCTCCATGGGCGGCTGTATCATCAAGAGCGACACGCAAGTCCATGTGGATGATATTTTCTATTTGCAGATCGCGATCGATGAGGAAGAACCGCCCCTCGAACTCGCCGCGATGGTCCGATCGGTGAGCCCGCGGGGGATCGCCTTCAAGTTTCTTCGCAAGGCCCAGGAAGACAGACGGCTGCTGGCCTTCGTCCAGGCGAGAAGCGCGGGGCAGACCGCAAGGCCGCACGGGTGAAAAGGGAGAAGACGGCGCAGGGTCCCCGCACGGGAGGATCGCTCGCGCGGCGTCGTGACAGGGCCGGCCGTGGATCGATGAAGGGCTTGATCGTCGGGCGATCGTGCCTATCTAGCGTGCGTACGCGGGATCGAATTGAAAGGAGGCGGGGCTTATGACCGGGCGTCGTCGATGGACACCGACGCTCTTGCTGGCGGGCGGCCTGCTGATTCTGCCGGGCTGCGGATATAACGAGTTGCAAGGGCTCGATGAGGAGACCAACGCCGCCTGGAGCGAGGTGCTGAATCAATATCAACGCCGAGCCGACCTGATCCCGAACCTGGTTGAAGTGGTGAAAGGCTATGCGGCCCATGAACGCGAGACCCTGGAGAGCGTCACGCAGGCGCGGGCGCAGGTCGCCGGCCTCAAGCTGACGCCGGAAACGCTCAAGGACCCGGCGGCGTTTGAGAAATTCCAGACCGCGCAGCAGCAGCTCTCCTCCGCCCTGGCGCGCCTGATGGCCGTGGTGGAGAAGTATCCAGACCTGAAGGCCAACGAGAGCTTTCGCGATCTCCAGAGCCAACTCGAGGGCACCGAGAACCGCATCGCCGTCGCGCGCAAGCGGTACATCGACAAGGTGGCCGAGTATAATAAGGCGGTGCGCTTTTTCCCGACCAATCTCACCGCCAAGTACCTCCTGCACCTCGACGTCAAGCCCAACTTCACCGTGGCGGACGAAAAGGCCGTCGCGAAGCCACCCGAGGTCAAATTTTAGGTTCGGGTTGAGGCCGAAGGTAAGGCAGAGGACGGGCCCCGGAGGGATCATCGGAACCTCCGCCTGGTGTTCGACCTTAGCCTTGACCTGCCTCTTTGCCGCACCTTCCTTCGGCCTCGATGTCCCGCCGCTCACCGGCCGCATTGTCGACCTCGCTCGCCTCCTGCCGTCGGATGTCGCCGCCGCGCTGTCGGCCGAGTTGGAAGCCCATGAGGCCAAGACCGGGAACCAGGTCGCGTTGCTCACGATCCCATCGCTCGAAGGCGAGCCCCTCGAAGATTTTTCTCACCGGGTGGCGACGACCTGGAAGCTCGGCCGAAAAGGAACGGACAACGGCGTGCTGCTGCTGGTAGTCACGCGCGAGCGCAAAGTCCGGATCGAAGTCGGTTATGGGTTGGAAGGCACACTCACCGACGCGCGCGCGTCGCGCATCATCCGGGAAGAAATTGTGCCGCGGTTCCGGGCCGGCGATTTTCCAGGTGGAATCGCGGCGGGACTCCGGGCGATTCTGGGCACGATCGAAGGCACGTACACCGCCCCGGCTCGCCCGCCTGCTTCGCAAGCCGCGGCCGGCGTATCGGCGATCCTCACGCTGCTGCTCGCCGTGCTGGTGGGGACCGTCATCGGGCTACTGCTCAGCGCCCGGCGTCACAGCGCGAGGGGATTGCTGGGGAGTGTGTTCTCGTTCTCCATCGCGCAGTCGACGAGCCTTCTGCTCGGCGTGCTCGCCGCGCTGGCGACGTTTGGGTTGGTTCTCTGGCTCGTCACCCTTCCGCCCAGCCGGCGACGTCGAGCGCGCAGCGGGTTCGACTTCGATTGGGGGCCTCCGGTCGCCTTCGGCGGCGATGCGATCGGGTCCGTCGGCGATACCGGTTTCAGCGGAGGAGGTGGCGATTTCGGCGGCGGGGGCGCGTCGGGAGACTGGTAAGATGATTCGATTCTCAGGAGAAGATCTGGACAAGATTCGGAACGCCGTGCGGGCGGCGGAATCCAGGACGCGCGGTGAGATCGTGCCGATGATCGTGCCCGCCTCGGCGCGCTATCGCGACGTCGGCTATCGGGTCGGGTTGGCCGCCGGGTTGCTGGTCCTGACCACGCTCATCACGATCGACAGCGAATGGATGCCGTGGGGGTGGCACGCGGCCAATGCCGGCTGGCTGTTGCTCGCGGTCGTAGGCGCGTACGCGCTGGGCCAATGGGCGGGGACCTTCCCCATTGTCATCCGGCTCTTCACGCCGGCCGAACGGATGGCGATGAAAGTCCGCCTCCGCGCCGAACAGGCCTTTTATCAGCACGGGCTTCACAAGACCAGGGACCGCACCGGTATTCTGATTCTCGTGTCGCTGCTTGAACAGCGCGTGCATGTGCTGGCGGACAAGGGGATCAACGAGCGGGTGCCGCCCGGCACCTGGGACCGGATCGTGGCGGGCATCATCGATGGCATCCGCGCAGGCCGCCCGACGGACTCGCTCTGTGACGCCATCGCCCGCTGTGGAGACGTGCTGGCCCGGTTCTGTCCGGCCGGCCCCGGCGACAACCCCGACGAATTATCCAACGAGCTGATTCGCGAACCCTGAGCAACGCACCTTCGGAGAGCCGCCTATGTCAGACGAAGAACGACTGCGCGGCCGGTCGGTCATCATCGCGGGGGCGGGGCTTGCGGGCTTGGCGGCCGCCGTTGCCTTGCGCCGCGATGGCGCGCGGGTCACGGTCCTGGAAGCGCGGGACCGCGTCGGCGGCCGCGTGTGGACGTTGCGCAACGGCTTTCTCGAAGGACAGCATGCCGAAGCCGGTGGAGATTTGATCGAAGCCGATCAGCGAGCCATCCAGGAAATCGTGGCTCAGACCGGGCTCTCGTTGACGCCGATCCTCCGGGGAGGGTTCGGCTTCGTTCAGGGAAGTCCCGGACGCAGTCGTCCGACAGTGGTTGCCTCTCTCCCCGATCTCTGGGCCAAAATCGCTGCGCCTTGCGAACCGTTGGTCCGGGCGTATTGTCTGACCGGGCAGCGGTGGGACGGTCCGATCGCGCGGATGCTGGCCCGCCGGTCCGTAGCGGACTGGCTCGATCGCATCCGGGCCGATCGGGGGACGCGCGCACTCATCCGTGGCCTGCGGGGGCTCTTCCTCGCCGATCCGGAGGAACTCTCGTTGCTCGCGCTGGTGGATCAGCTCGCGTCCGAGATGCCGGGCGGCGGGCGATTCTACCGGATCAAGGGCGGCAACGATCAACTGGCGACGCACCTCGCTGCGCGGTTGGGCGAGCAGGTTTGCCTGCGGACGACACTGCTGGCGGCCGCGCAGACCAGGAATAGGGTGCGGGTCACCGCCCGCGCCGCCGACGGCGGGCAGATGCAGCTCACCGCCGACTATCTGATCCTCGCCCTGCCCGCCACGACCGTGCGGCGCATCGCCTTCAGGCCACCGCTGCCCCCGCTTCAACGCAAGGCCTTCGCGGATCTGCCATACGGGCGGGCGACGAAAACGCTGCTGCAGTTCGAGCGCCCGTTTTGGCGCCGGCGCGGGCGGCCGCGAGCATTTGGGACGGATCTGCCGATCGGCGCGGTCTGGGACGGCAACGAAGAGCAACGCGGCCGCGCAGGCATTCTGACGCTGCTGGCGGGCGGATCGGCCAGCCCAGCGACCCTCAAGCTCGTCGACGAGAAGGGGACGGAGGGTCTCGTGGAGGCGTTGGCCTGGCTCGGCGCGAAAAAGACGGCTCTGCTGGCATCCCGACTGGTCTGCTGGGAGGAAGATCCGTGGGCGCAGGGAGGGTATGCCTACTTCGATCCCGGATACGACCCGGAATTACGGGCGTGGCTGGCGAAACCTCATGGCCGGATCGTGTTCGCCGGCGAGCACACCAACCTGCGCTGGCAGGGCTACATGAACGGCGCCGTCGAAAGCGGCTGGCGGGCCGCCGAAGAAGTGAGGGCGCTGGCGCGGCCGTCCGGACGCAGAAGAAGATCGAGCGCATGAAGGCCGATTCCTCGATCGGCCCATTCGACAGAACCCGCGCCGGCCCCGCTTCAGTCCGGACAGATCGGCAGGGGAGCCGTGCCTTTATTGGTCTTCGCGCGCGCCGCAAGGAAGGTGTCCGCTTCGTCGGCGCGGTTGGTTTCGCGCAGGAGCGCGGCATACTCATGGACGAGCACGAGCGTATCGGGGTGGGTCGGTCCCAGCGCTTTGTCGTCGATGGCCAGCGCCCGCCGGTAAAACGATTCCGCTTCGCCATACTCGCCGAGACGGTGGTTCAGTTTCGCCAGCTTGTGCAGGACGCCGGCCGCCTGCGGATGGCTCTGTCCCTGGGTCTGCTCGGTAACGGTCAGCACGCGCCGGAGGAGCGGCTCAATCTCGCTATGTTTTCCCTGCGCGTCGTAGAGATCGATGAGATCGGTCAAGGTGGTCAGCAGTCGCGGGTCGTCGGGCTTGAACCGTTCGGCCGCCTTCAGCGCGGCCGCCAAACGGGATTCGGCCTCGGCATATCGGCCGGCCTGTCGAGCTTCAAGCCCTTTCGCATGGTCCCGTTCCCAGTCCGAAGCGGGATCGGAGGACCCTGTGCATCCGGCGACCAGCGGGGCACAGGCGAGCACGCCGTACAGTGTGGATCGGAGCCAAGATCGTCGAATTACTGACCTGAGCATTCCGCCGGCGCCTGCGTGAGGAGTGTGTGAAACGGAGCTTCAACCTTTGTACATGTCGGGATACAACTCGCGCATGCAGGTCGAGCAGACTCCGTGGCTGAACTCGGCGCCCGAATGGTCGTGAATGTAATCCTCCAGCCGTTGCCAAGCGCCCTGGTCGTTGCGGATACGCTTGCACTTGACGCAGATGGGAATAAGTCCGTGGAGGATTTTCATCTGCCGCAGCGCTCGCTGCAGCTCTTCGTTGCTCCTCAACAGTTCCCGCTCACGGGCCTTCCGACACTCCCGCTCTTCCTTCAGGGTCAAGGCCGACGACACGCGAGCCGCCAGTTCCACGGGGTTGACCGGCTTACGAATATAGTCCATCGCGCCGGCCTGGAAGGCGGCCCGCAGATCGGCCGGTTCGGTTTTGACGGTGATGACGATGATCGGGACGTCCCGCAAATGGTCGCGCTGCCTGATCCACCTGCAGGCTTCCAGGCCGTCCACCTCCGGCATGATGAGGTCCATCAGCACGAGGTCGACGGGCGCCCTCTCGGGACTTCCCTCATCGAGCCCGAGCAAGCGAAAGGCCGCCGCCGCGGAGTCGGCTGCGAGGACTTCCCGGTAGCCCTCTTTTGCGAGAAGGGTGCGCAACAACTCCCGTTCATCCACCGAGTCATCGACGATAAGAATGCTCATGATGGTAATGCCTCTCAGGCGGCCGCACAAAGGCCCGACGGTCACCCATTGTACCGTCTGCAGATGCGCCACCCAAGAAGAAGTTGTGATCGCACCAGTCTCGCGCCGCTTGCGGATCGTGAACGGCGTGGACTGCCTGCGGAGGTTCCGTTACAATCCGCGTTGATGTCTGAGCCCACCACGGTTGCCGCCGCCCGGAGCGTCCAGGACGAGAACCATTCGGTCATACGGGCCGCGGGGCTGATCGGCGCCGCGACGTTCTCCAGCCGCGTCCTGGGTTTTGTCCGGGACATGGTGCTCGCGCGACTGTTCGGCGCCACGCCGGCCGCCGACGCGTTCTTCGTCGCCTACCGTATTCCCAACCTGCTCCGCGAGCTGTTCGCCGAAGGGTCGATGTCGTCGGCGTTCATTCCGGTCTTCACGGAATATCATACCCTGCGCGCCAAACAGGACGCCTGGGAGCTCGCCAGCGCCGTGTTCACCACCCTGCTGACGGTCATCACGCTGATCACGCTGCTCGGGATCGCCGCGGCGCCCGGGATCGTCTGGCTGATGGCCCCCGGATTCCACGACGATCCGGCCAAGCTTTCGACAACCGTGCTGCTGACCCGCATTATGTTTCCGTATCTCTTGTTCATCAGTTTGGCGGCGTTGGCGATGGGCATTCTGAATTCCATGCGGACCTTTGCCGCGCCGGCGCTCTCGCCAGTGTTCTTCAACCTGGTCATCATCGCGTGTGCGCTGTGGCTCTCGCCGGCGCTGCCCGAGCCCATCATCGGCGTGGCGATCGGCGTCGTGGCCGGAGGGGCGGCGCAGTTCGCCATGCAACTGCCGGGGCTCAAGCGCCGAGGGATGCTGTTCGGCTTCCGCTTCCAGCCGGGTCATTCCGGCGTCCGGCGGATCGGCCGACTGATGGTGCCCTCGTTGCTCGGCCTCTCCGTCACGCAGGTCAACATCACCGTCAGCACGATTCTCGCCTCGTTTTTCGAGGGCGGGCCGACCTACTTGTTCTACGGCATGCGCTTGATCCAGTTTCCCCTCGGCATCTTCGGCGTCGCGCTCGCGACCGCCGTTCTGCCGACGCTCTCGGCGCAGGCCGCGCGGGGAGCGCTGGATGAACTCAGAGCTACCTTGGGATTCGGCTTGCGGATGATCCTGTTCATTATCCTGCCGGCGATGCTGGGCTTGATCCTGCTGCGCGCGCCGATCGTCCATCTCTTCTTCGAGCATGGGTCATTCAACGCCGCCGACACAGCCGCCACGGCGACGGCGGTGCTCTGCTACGCGGTGGGGCTGTGGGCCTTCGCGGGCGTGCGCATCATCGTGTCGGCGTTCTACTCGCTCCAGGACACGAAGACGCCGGCGGTCACCGCGGCCGCGGCCGTGGTCGCCAACGTGGTCCTGTCTCTGGTATTCATGGGACCGCTGCGGCATGCCGGCCTTGCGCTGGCGACGGCCGCGGCCGCGATGCTGAACGGCGGCGTCCTGGTGGCGATCTTGAATCGGCGGCTCGGCGGCGTGGACTGGAGAGCCATCGGCAAGTCGTCGATACGCATGACGATTGCGGCCGTGCCGCTCGTCCTCGCCTGTGTCTGGGTCGCCGGAGCGCAGGTATGGACGCGCGAGGGCCAATGGGTCGCCAAGACGGTGATGTTGACGGTCGGCATCGGCTTGAGCGTGACCGGCTATCTCGGGGCGCACGCGCTGATGCGTTCCGAGGAATTGGACGTGTTGTGGGGGATCGTCAAACAAAAGCTAGGCAAGGGGCGAGGGGCATGAGGCGAGGGGCAATTGGCGATAGGCAATAGGCAATAGGACAGAAGTAAGAGGAGAGAAGCGAATGTGGAAGGCACATGACGGACAAGGTCGGGCGCTTGCCGCCGGTCATAAACAGCGGAGGCGAAAACGCCCGATGCAGAACAATCTGCTTTCAGCCCATAGCCCGTTGCCGATCGCCCATCGCCGGGCTTCAATGATTTTTCGGACCGCTTGGGGCTGGGTCGGGCTTTCCGCGTCGGCGCGAGGAATACGGACCATCGTGTTACCGAAGGCGTCGCGACGTGAGGTCGAGCGGGCGCTCAGAGAAGAAGCGCCGTCTTCTAACGGAACCCCCTCACCTCTTGCCCCTCGCCCCTCGCCCGAAACCGAACCGGTCCTACACGCCGCGCAGTCGCAGATCATGGCCTTTTTGGCCGGGCAACGTCACGATGTTGATGTTCCGGTCGACCTCTCCAGCGGGTCGGCTTTTCAACGACGGGTCTGGCGGGCCATCCGGCGCATCCCATACGGGCGCGTACGGTCGTACAAGTGGGTCGCCTCGCGGGTCGGCGGCGCGCGATACGCGCGGGCTGTCGGCCTGGCGCTCGGCGCCAACCCTGTCCCGCTCGTCATCCCCTGTCATCGGGTCGTGACCTCCGGTGGATCGCTCGGCGGCTTCGCCGGCGGACTGCGTCTGAAACGGCGGCTGTTGGCGTTGGAAGGGTCGTTGGCACAACTCAGCGGGGCGCGAGGCGATAGGCGATAGGCCAGGGGCGATAGTCAGCGCCGCGTCCTTGCATCCTGGATGCCTATGGCCCATCGCTGATAGCCTATCACCGGAATTTATGCGAGCCGTTATCCAGCGCGTCACGCGAGCCTCCGTCGAAGTGGACGGTGCGATCGTCGGCAAGATCGGGCCGGGGGTGCTGGTGCTGCTGGGCGTTGCGCGCGAGGACGGCGAGTCGGACGCGCGCTATATCGCGGACAAGATCCTGGGTCTGCGGATCTTCCCCGATGACGAGGGTAAGATGAACCGGTCGTTGGCGGACTGCGGCGGATCGGTGCTGTTGGTATCCCAGTTTACATTGTTGGGAGACACAGCGAAGGGCCGACGTCCGGGATTCGACCGGGCGGCTCCTCCCGAGCTGGCTCGGGCGCTCTATGAAAAGGTCGCCGCCGACCTCCGCGCGCAAGGCGCGCCGGTGGAGACCGGCCTGTTCGGCGCACACATGGCCATCGAGCTGGTCAACGACGGGCCCGTGACGTTTGTCCTGGACAGCCGGAAAGACGGGTGACTTGGGCGACGGGCTTAAGTTCCCGACGCAGGACGCCGATACGAACCGGCGGCCGCGGCGAGCCGTCTTGTCAAACAGCCCTCTGATATACTACAAATAAATAGGCGATCAGGTTTCTGCACAGGAGGTGGAGATGGGGAGTCCGGTCCCTCATAATCACCCGCTGCGCCGGCTTTTCGGCGCGTTGACCGAAAAGAGCTTTGCCGAGAAGTTGGGCTGGCCGGACCTCAACGTCACCGAGTACGTCTCGAACCTGCTCGTCGATTTCACCCACACCGATCAGCTCTACAAAGTGCGCAATCGGCACGGCAAGCCGATCGAGACCGTGGTCCAGTTGCTGTTCGAGTCCGAAGTGCTGCTCGATGCCCAATCGCTCGACCGTGAGCGGGAAGTGCATCGCCATATCGGCGATTTCACGCTGTTCATGGCCGGTCTGTTCCCGGAATACCTCCGGCGGCTCAAGTCGGCCGGCATGATCTATCATCCCGATTTCCTGGTCGACTACGTCAAGACCGGCAAGCGTTCCTACGGGATCGTCGCGCAGTTCGGCGGTGTCGAGTCGGAGAGTGATCCGCCGCTGTTCCGTAAGCTCTCCGACAACTTCGAGCTGTGTGTGACCGGCCTCGGCTTCGTCCGCTCCGATTTGGACCGTATGCAAGATCCGACCTTCCGCCGGGCCAAAGACCTCTTACTGAATTGACTCGTTCCCGCCCGATCATCCTCGTCCATGGCGGGGCCGGCCTCCGAGGGATGAACGAGGCCCAGGCCTCCTGCCTCGCCGAGGCCCTCCAGGCCGGCTATGCGTTGTTGGACGCCGGGGCGTCTTCCCTCAACGCGGTCGAAGCGGCGATCCGCGTGTTGGAAGCCTCCGCCCTCTTTAATGCCGGCGTCGGCTCGCGGGTTCAGCTCGACGGGGTCAAACGGATGGATGCCTCGATCATGGAGGGCCGAACCCTGCGCGCCGGCGCGGTGGGCTCCATCGAACGGATTGTCCACCCCATTACGGCCGCGCGGCTGGTGATGGACGAAACCTCCCATGTGCTGCTCGTCGGCCGACCGGCGACGCGTTTCGCGCAGCATTTCAAGTTGGAGCGGCAGTCGGCGGCCAGGCCTGCAGCGCGCCGCGCGAAGCGGCGCGGCTTGGCCGCGGCGTTCGCCGTCAAGACGCTTCGTCTGTACCGGGCGATGGCGAACGCCGGGTTAGCGACGCGCGAGCGACTCGGACGGGAAACCGTGGGCGCCGTCGCGCTGGATCGGGAAAGGACGGTGGCGGCCGGCGCCTCCACCGGGGGCATCGATTGCATGTTGCCGGGCCGTGTCGGTGATACCCCGTTGATCGGCTGCGGCATCTATGCGGATAACCGAGCTGGCGCCGTCTCGATGACGGGTCTGGGCGAGAGCATCATCCGGGTCGCCGTGGCGAAGGAGATTACGGATCGATTGGCGGACGGATTTGTTCCAAGCGCCGCGGCGCGGGTCGTGCTCAAGAAGCTCGTGAGCCGGATTCGCGGCGCGGCCGGCGCGCTAGTCCTGTCCCCGGACGGCCGTTTCGCGATCATGCACACCACCCCGCGCATGGCCGCCGGCTGGTGGGACGGGACCAGGAAGCCGGTGGTGAAGGACCGGTTCAAGTAGCAAGTAG
>Ga0070741_10000576_pt1 | contig 128376 bp, 105 predicted proteins | sample Coa_R1_4_FD_66440 | JGI IMG/M metagenome (GOLD analysis project Ga0070741, IMG submission 66440) | Surface soil microbial communities from Centralia Pennsylvania, which are recovering from an underground coalmine fire - Coalmine... | ecosystem: Environmental > Terrestrial > Soil >... | reverse complement strand
CGTCAGGTTGCCCGCCATTGTGTTGACGCTGTCGGTGAGATCTTTCCAGACGCCGCCAACTCCCTGTACCTCCGCCTGCCCGCCCAGCTTGCCTTCCGAGCCCACCTCGCGCGCCACGCGCGTGACTTCCGAGGCGAAGGAGCTGAGCTGATCCACCATTGTGTTGATGGTATTCTTGAGCTCTAGAATTTCCCCGCGCGCGTCTACCGTGATCTTGGTAGTCAAGTCGCCGCGAGCCACGGCCGTTGTTACGCCTGCAATGTTGCGGACCTGGTTGGTGAGATTGCTCGCCATGGAATTGACGCTTTCGGTGAGGTCTTTCCAGGTTCCTGCAACGCCCTTTACCACGGCCTGGCCGCCCAGCTTGCCTTCGGTTCCCACTTCCCGAGCCACACGTGTCGCTTCGGAGGCGAATGAATTTAACTGGTCCACCATTAGATTCACGGTGCGTGCGGTGCGGAGAAATTCCCCTTTCAGCGAACGCCCGTCGACCTCGAGCGCCATCTTTTGCGTGAGGTCGCCCTTGGCCACGGCTCCGATAACGCGAGAAATCTCTGTTGAGGGTTGAACAAGTTCGCCGATCAGGCCGTTCACCGATTCCAGGCAATCGTTCCAGACGCCTGTAGCTCCTGATAGAGAGGCGCGCTGATCGATCTTTCCGTCTTTTCCTACGGCGTTTCCGACGCGGCGCAGCTCAAGCGCCAGCCGCTCGTCCATCTCGATGATGTCATTCAGACAATCAGCGATTTTTCCTTCAATCCCGACGTAGTCCGGCGGCATCCTCGCCGAAAAATTGCCCTTCTTCATCGCCAGCAAAACGGTAAGAAGCTCGCTTGCAAAGGAAGTTTCGAGGGTTCCCGACCCGGCAGCGACACCCTTGGGTTTGCTCGAACTTGTCCTGGTTTTCATTTGTGGACCTACGTGATAGGGTAATCCGCGCGCTAAGGCACCTTGGCGTAGCCAAAAACAAAGAATGTGAGGAGCTTCACGATTCAAGATGAAGCACAGTACTAGTAGCGGGAGCGAGGGACATTGCCGGCCAGGACGACTATGGCGCGCTCACACCGTGTGCAGTTGCAGCTTTTCCCCGTAAACGGCTTCGGTGAATCTTTCGAACGCTTCGTCCAGGTGCAGCTCAGGATATTCAAACTTTTCGGTGTCGCTCTGTCCGATACCCAAAGCGGCGGCCTTCCTGATATAAGCCACGGCCTGAGCCTCAAAGCCGAGCAACTGTGCGCCAACAGCATCGGCGGCAAGCGCATCCTCAGACGCAATGACGATACCCGTCTCCACGGCTTTGCCCCCCAGCGGCCCAGTGCCGATCATCGCCGGATGCCCTACTGTAACGGCCAGACTAATCGGGAATCGCTTTGCCATAACTGCGATAAATGCATGCATGTCCGCGAAGAAGCAGTTCCCGTGCTGCTCCGAGCTGCGCGGATGGCCGTAGTAATCGGCGGCAGGAAAGGACATTGCTACATTTTTCAGGGCCAGCGTCACGGTGGCCGTTCGGTGCACCTTTAACTGGCTAAGGACGACCAGCGCTTCATATTCGAGCACGCGCGGATTCACCATGACCGATGACTGCGGCCCGCTTACGTCGCGAGCCGGCGCATACTCAAGTGGAACGGAAACAAAAGGCGGCTTATTGTGGTCGAAAAAGGTTGCCCTCTCCTCCTCAACGACATCCATCATCCCGCTAATGCGGAATACGTCGTCAGTCTCCGCAGCTCCGGCCCCGCCCGTGACTACAAGTTCTCGCGGTCCGAACCCCTTGAGACAACGCAGTACTGCCCGCAATGAGTCGGGCTGAGTTACACCTGTCTTATCGCCGTTAGATGCCCATGTGTCATTCGGCTTCACGGCCACGACCTTATCCCGCACCAGCCGCTCCAGCCGGATGTGACGGAGCGCCCGTTCGATGGCGCGTCCGATATCGTTAACGTCCTGTGTAATAGCCACGGCGGTCATAGCGCACCTGTTTGCATTATGGCCGGGATCACCAGAGAACTCAGAACGAATTACCACATTGTCTAGTACGCTTGTGCGGTAATTGTTCGCTTTGCAACATATGGAGTATTTGCGGCATGCTGTTAGCTTCCTCTTCACGCATCCTGCCCGGAAGACAAGCAGCGGCCGCCGTTAAGCGCGCTTAGAATGAAGGCATGGAACTGATCATCAACGGTTCCCGGCGCCGGGTTGCAAGTGATGGGAACCGTGTTCTTCTCGATGTCTTGCGGGAAGAGCTCCATATGACCGGGACAAAGTACGGCTGCGGGGAGGGACAATGCGGCGCCTGCACCGTGTTGGCCGATAACTCTCCCGTCCGCTCCTGCATAACCCCTCTCCGGAGCATGCAAGGCAAGCAGATCACGACCATCGAAGGACTCGAACAGGCCGGCAGACTCCATCCGCTGCAAGAGGCTTTTATCGGCGCCGATGCCATGCAGTGCGGCTACTGCACGCCCGGCATGATCATGGCGAGCGCCGGCCTTCTTTATCGGAATCCGAAGCCGAGTGATGCGGAAATACGCCAGGCGCTACAGGGAAATATCTGCCGCTGCGGAACCTACCCACGGATTATCGAGGCGGTGCGCACCGCGGCCCGGGTCAGGGGAGAGCGCCATGCCTGACTGGGAACTGGCCCTGGAGCCGGAGCGCTACGAATTGGACGAGCCGTCCCGCTACCGGTTTGAGACCGACCGGCGCGAGTTCGTGAAACGGCTGGGCGGCATCGTGATCTTTCTGACGCTCGATTTTGATATCGAGGCCCAGGAATCCGGCCGATCTGGCCGCCGCGCGGCGGACCGCAACCTACCGCAGGAGATCGGAGCGTGGCTGCACATCGCGGAAAACGGCACGATCCGTGTCCACACCGGGAAAGCCGAGGTCGGGCAGAATATCCGGACGTCCCTTACTCAGGCTGTGGCCGAAGAGATGCGCACCAGGCCGGAGTCTATTGAAATGGTGATGGCCGATACCGCTGTCACTCCGTTCGACATGGGAACATTCGGCAGCCGCACGACACCCACAATGGCACCCCAGCTTCGCAAGGCGGCCGCGGCAGCCAGGGAGATGCTCATCGATTTGGCGTCCGAGAGGTGGTCCGTAAACCGGAAGTCGCTGGCAGTTGCCGATGGCTATGTCCGCAATACGGCATCCAACCAGGCGCTGTCGTTCGGCGATCTGACCAAAGGTCGCTCACTCGCGAAGACCGTATCAGCGGACACGGTCCTTACACCCGCGACAAAGTGGAAATACGCCGGCCATGATCTCGCCAAGATTCAGGCGCGCGAGATGGTCACCGGGAAGCACAAGTTTACGCACGACATCGCGCGGCCGGGAATGCTGCTGGGCCGCGTGATCCGACCTCCGCAGTGGAACTCAAAGCTGGTCTCTGTCAATGCGAAAGGCGCGGAACAGATACCCGGCGTCACGGTGGTGCATGATGGCGATTTTATCGCCGTCGCTGCTTCCGATAGCCGGAAGCTGGTCCAGGCAGCCTCTGCAATCAAGGCCGAATGGAAGGCCGAGGCCCAGCCGGGCGCCGGAGAGTTGTTCGGTTATCTGAAAACGCATGTAGCGGAGCCAACCGGCAAGCCACCCGAGAAGCGCGCTGCCATCGAGGAGGCGCTGCGAAAGGCCCACGCGAAAGTCGAAGCCACGTACACGGTTGCTTATATTGCGCACGTGCCCCTTGAAACACGGGCAGCGGTGGCGGAGTGGAGCGGCGGGAATTTAACCGTCTGGACAGGCACGCAGCGGCCTTTTGGCGTGCGCAGCGAATTGGCGGAAGCGTTCGGCATCCCCGAGGACAAAATTCGAGTTATTGTCCCGGACACCGGATCGGCATATGGCGGCAAGCACAGTGGAGAGGCGGCAATTGAGGCGGCCCGTATCGCCAAGGCCGCCGGGCGCCCGGTGCGTCTCACCTGGACTCGCGAAGAGGAGTTCACATGGGCGTACTTCCGGCCCGCGGGTGTCATCGAGCTGCGCGGGGCAGCCGCACAGGACGGCTCCATCACGGCTTGGGAATGCCATAACTTCAATTCCGGCGCATCGGGTATCGAGAGCCCCTATGCGATTGCTCACCAGAGCACGGAGTTTCATCCGTGTGATTCGCCTCTCCGGCAGGGCTCCTATCGAGCGCTTGCCGCAACCGCGAATCACTTTGCCCGCGAATCGCACATGGACGATCTGGCGCACGCGGTAGGCATGGAACCGCTCGCGTTCCGGTTGAGGAACGCGAGCAACCCGCGCCTGCGCGCAGTAATCGAAGCCGCTGCGGAACGCTTCGGTTGGGGCCGCCCGAAGAGCAGATCCGGGCAGGGCTTCGGCATTGCTGCCGGGTTTGAGAAGGGAGGCTATGTGGCCTGCTGCGCTGAGATCAATATGGCACCAGGCTCTAATAGCCTCAAAATTGCGCGCGTTGTGGAGGCTTTTGAGTGCGGCGCCGTCGTCAACCCCAACCACCTCAAAAACCAGATCGAAGGCGCGATTATCATGGGCCTGGGCGGCGCCCTGTTCGAAGCCGTGGATTTCGAGAACGGGCGCATGCTCAATCCGCGGCTCTCCCGCTATCGCGTGCCGCGCTTTCAGGACGTGCCCGCAATTGAAAGCGTGTTGCTCGACCGTAAGGATCTGCCCTCGGCGGGCGCGGGCGAAACGCCCATCGTGGGAATCGCGCCGGCTATTGCCAACGCAATCTTTCATGCAACGGGACGCCGGCTGCACTCCATGCCGTTCAATCTTGGATAAGCGCTCCCTTGGCGTAAGCCGGCGCGCGCAATTTCGGGCTATCATTGGTGAGACCCTATGCAATTGTTCGATCCTGTTCCCCAATCAGGCGAAGCCATCCAAGTGCGCGACGGCCGCTTTCAGATTCCGGACCGGCCGATCATTCCGTTCATTGAAGGAGACGGCGTTGGCCGGGATATCTGGAAGGCAGCCCGCACTGTGTTTGACGCGGCTGTACATACCGTCTATGGAGATAAACGAAAGGTTGTCTGGTACGAAGTCTACGCCGGTGAGAAAGCTTTTCAGAAATTTAATAACTGGCTGCCCCAGCAGACACTGGATGCGATCCAGCACTTTCACATCGCGATTAAGGGGCCGCTGACTACCCCAGTGGGCGGCGGCATCCGGAGTCTCAATGTCTCTTTGCGGCAACTGCTGGATCTCTACGTTTGCATGCGTCCGGTCCGTTATTATCCGGGCGTCCCATCACCGATGCGCAGGCCCGAACTGCTCGATGTAGTTATCTTCCGCGAGAACACCGAAGACGTTTATGCCGGTATCGAATGGCAGCAGGGCACGCCCGAAGCCGCGAAGGTGATCGAATTTCTAACCAAAGAAATGGGCAAGAAGATCCGGCCGGATTCCGGGATCGGAGTGAAGCCAATTAGTATCACCGGCTCCAAGCGTCTCATCCGCCGCGCTATCCGCTACGCGATCGAAAACAAGCGCCGCAGCGTCACCTTGGTGCATAAGGGCAACATCATGAAATTTACCGAGGGTGCCTTTCGGGATTGGGGCTATGAGCTCGTCAAAGAAGAGTTCGCTAATGTATGCGTTCCTGAAGCCGAGGCGGGAACCGGCGTGCATGAAGGCAAAATTCTCGTCAAGGACCGCATTGCCGACTCGATGTTTCAGCAGGTGCTGCTCCGGCCCGACGAGTACGATGTGGTAGCCACGCCGAACCTCAACGGCGATTACCTTTCCGATGCCTGCGCCGCGCAGGTGGGCGGATTAGGTATGGCTCCCGGCGCTAATATTGGCGATGCGCACGGTATCTTCGAGGCTACGCACGGGACTGCGCCAAAGTACGCCGACCAGGATGTAATCAATCCACTGAGCGTAGTCTTGAGCGGATGCATGATGTTCGAGTTCATGGGCTGGAAACCGGTGGCTCAAGCAATCGAGCACGGCATCATGGAGACGATCCGTCAGAAGCGCGTCACGTATGACCTGCATCGGCAGATGGAGGGCGCCACAAAAGTGAAGACGAGCGAGTTCGCCGCGGCCATTGTGAACAACATGAATGCCGGCGTAGCTGCGTAAAAGGCGACCGCTCACGGGTCGCTCGCCGGCTTGCTATACTTCCCGACTATAGCGGAGGAGAGCAATGCGCCTCAGATCTCGGGTGTGCGCTTTCGCATTGGTCATTAGCGGATCGCTTCCGGCAATAACTATCGGCCAGATTGACACGTTTGAAGACGGAACGACCGTGGGCTGGTTTGTGCCGGGGCCAAACCCCAATCCGCCCGCAAACGAACCTGGTGGAGGACCGGCCGGTGCAGGCGATGCGTATCTTAAACTGACGGCGACCGGAATTAACGGATCCGGAGGCCGCCTCGCAGTGCTGAATGACGCCCAGTGGTCCGGCAATTACTTAATGGCCGGCATTGGATTGATTTCTGCCGACGTAAACAACTTCGGTCCGGATAATCTTTATCTTCGGCTGCTCGTGGAAGACTTTGCCGGCGCCGGACCGCCCGTCAATCTGGCCTTGACACAAGCAGCTTTCGTCGCCGCGGGAAGCGGATGGCAGAGAATCTCTTTCTCGGTCCGGCCAGCCGATCTGGTCACCTTGATCGGAAGTGCCAGTCAAGCACTCACAAGCGTCGACACCCTCAGAATCTTCCATAATCCCGCCCCCGATTTCCCCGGGCCCGGTGTAGGTATTCCACCGGTGAATGTCGTATTAGGTGTTGATAACATCACTGCGGCCGTTCCTGAGCCGGGCACATTGTCTTTGCTGACTGGCGGCTTGCTAGTGGCCTTAGTCCGGCGATTACAAAAGGCTTAGTCCTCGGCCGCAAATAGTACGCCGCGGACCTGCCGCCTCGAAAAAATTTCATTCGATGCGCACGGAGTCTACGTTCAAAGTGTCACCGGTCAAGCTCGCAGCGACTGTGGCCCGCGCATTTGGTCCGGCTTTTCCAGTACGCCAGAAGTCGAAAGCTGCTCTGCTGGCCTTGCGACTCTTTTTCAATGCATCAATGGCTTTTGCATTCCCTCCTTCATCAAACTTCATATACCTGCCGTCCTGAAGGAGCAGGCCAAACGTCGTAGTGACCACACTCACAGGGCAGCTTTTTGCGTTGCCGAGCAGAACGGGATTGCAGTTCCTGGTATCGGCATCAACCAGCCTGCCTGTCCATTGGCGGGGCTGGGAGCCTTCTCGTTGAGACTGAGGATCCGAAGGTTGTTGCGCACCGAGGAGAAGCACAAACGAAGAGAGAAGCGCGAAGTTAGCAGCGCGGGAAATTCGATCCATACGACACACCCTACATTGACAACACGCACTTCACATTCCATTTGCGCCACACGACGGGTGTAAATTGGTTCGCATTTCACAAATTCGCGTACGGTGCTCAGCGCTTAACGGGTAATCCGCGAAAACCAGAGCAGCATCTGCAGAAAGCAAAAGGCAGTGAGCGCTATGGATAGGTACGCGGCCACCCGCCAGGCTCTTTCCTGCATACCGGTGGAGAGACTGGGAACTCCCGCAGCATATCCGACGGCGAAGCCCGCCGCCACGCCCCCGATATGAGCCGCATTGTCCATGCGCAGGCCCGGCAGGAAGCCCAGCACAATTCCGTAGACGGCCCAGCGAATATACATTCCGCGAATGGCGCCGGCGATTCCGCTTTTATATCGCGTGCCGAGCGCAATCATCGCTCCGATAAGCCCGAAAAGCCCGGCCGAGGCGCCTACCGAGAGGGAAGTTCCCCAAGCTGCGCTCGCCAGGAATCCGCACACGGTGGACAAAAAGTAAATCGTGATCAGGCGGTGCTGTCCATAAACTTCCTCAACTTCCGCGCCGAGGTCGAACAGTACCCAGGAGTTCATCAGAATATGCAGAATGCCGCCGTGCAGAAAACCCGCGGTCACCAGCCTCCACCACTGGTGCAGCCCGAAGATCGCTCTCGGATTCTGCGCCCCGAAGAAGAATAGCGTATTGACGTCCGGATTCATTACCGCATCCCGGTTGCCGCTTGAAAGGCTGAACAGTGTCGTCGCGATGTACATGCCGAAATTGATGAGCAGAATCAGGACAGTCACAAAGCGCGCGTGCGGCACAAATCCGCCAAACAGTCCGCCCGGGCTTCGCTCACGATCAGCGGCGCGCGGTCCGACGCTCTCATTGCAGTACGGACAGACGCGATCGCTCGTAGTGATGAAGGCCCGGCAATGCGGGCACATGCGACGCTTCTCCATCGCTTCATTCTCGCACTTCGGCGAAGCCCGAAACGTATTCTGCTACAATCGAAGATCCCGAATGTCAAAGACGGAGCGAGAATACCGCCAGGATATCGTCGAGATCGGCCGTCTTGTGTATCAGAAAGGCTGGGTGGCAGCCAATGACGGCAATATCAGCATTCGGCTGAATGAGGAACAGATCCTGGCTACGCCGACCGGTGTCAGCAAGGGTATGATGCATCCCGATGACATGATCCTGGTGGACATGCAGGGAAACAAGATCCAGGGTCGCAAAGAACGCACTTCGGAAATCGCCATGCACCTGACGATTTATCAGATGCGGCCCGATATTCGCTCGGTGGTGCACGCGCACCCGCCTGTGGCGACCGGTTTCGCCACTGCCGGGCGTCCTTTAAACCTGGCGCTGCTTCCAGAGGTCATCATTGGACTCGGCTGCGTGCCCCTGGCGGACTACGGGCTGCCCGGAACCCCTGCTCTGACCGAGCCCATGCTTCCTTATATCCCTAAATACGATGCGATCCTGATGGGCAACCACGGCGCCGTATGCTACGGCGAGGATGTGTATCGGGCGTTTTTCCGGATGGAGACCATGGAGCACTTCGCCCGGATCTCGCTCGTTGCGGAGCTGCTGGGCGGACCCAAGGTACTGCCGAAGACCGAGGTGGACAAGCTGTTTGATTCCCGTACACGCTACGGCGTACGTTCGCGCGCCGCGCAGGAACCGGGTTGTCCCATCGTTGCGGAAGATCTCGAAGACGGCCAGCAACGATATTCGGTAACGCGCGAGGAGCTGATCGGGCTGGTAAACGAGGTCCTCAGGGCGCGCGGAGTTGTATGATGAGACCGCATTCAGCCTCGATGGAGACAATCAATGGGTGAAGCTTTAGGAATGATTGAGACGCGCGGCCTGGTGGCCATGATTGAAGCCGCGGACGCAATGGTCAAGGCCGCGAAGGTCACACTGGTCGGCTGGGAAAAGATTGGTTCCGGATATGTGACCGTATTGGTGCGCGGCGATGTTGCTGCCGTGCGCGCCGCCACAGATGCAGGAGCCGCCGCGGCGCGGCGCGTGGGTGAGCTCATCGCTGTTCACGTGATCCCACGTCCCCACCAGAGCCTGGAAGACATCCTTCCAATTGGCAAGAGCCAGGCTCAGAGTGCCGCGAAGTAGCGCGGCGGTAATGCTGTCATGATTTTGGCCCGCGTGGTGGGCACGGTTGTCGCAACCCGGAAGGATCCGCGGCTGGAAGGCAAAACGCTCCTCATCCTGAAGCCTGTCTCACCGGATGGAAAAGACGAAGCCGGGTATGTAATCGGTGTGGACACAGTGAGCGCCGGTTATAAGGAGCGGGTGATTCTCGTTTCCGGCAGCTCTGCCCGGATGGCCGAAGGCTGCAAGGACACGCCCATCGATACGGCCGTAATCGGCATCGTCGATGACCTCCAGCTCGAGGGATGAGTCATGTATCTGGGGCGCGTGGTAGGGCGTGTCTGGTCTACGGTGAAGCACCCGAGCCTGGAAGGTCATAAGCTGCTCGTCGTCGAGCCACTCACACCCGAGCTCTCCCCTGCCGGCCGGCGCGTGATCTGTGCGGACTGGAGCGGGGCGGGCCCCGGTGAATTGATCTATTATTGCCGCGGGCGCGAATCGAGCTTCTCTTTTCTGCCGCAAGAGGTCTCGACGGACCTCGCCGTTGTCGGTATCGTGGACTCGGTTGATGTGAGGCGCGGGCGGAGCGATCGGAGCTGAGCGATGCTGATCGCGCGAGTTATCGGAGAGGTGGTCGCGACACACAAGCACCCCAGCCATGAAGGACGCAAGCTGCTGATCGTGCAGCCGCTGAATCTGGACGGCACCGACCGCGGCCATGCAGTGCTGGCTGTCGATGCTGTCGATGCTGGCGTCGGCGACCGCGTGCTGCTGGTTACCGAAGGTTTCAGTGCAATGACCAGCGTAGGGCGTCCGCAATCACCCATTGACATGGCGGTGATCGGCTTTGTGGACCACGTGGAACTCACCGAGCCCTTGCGCTAACCTTTGGCGCCGCCGAAATAGCCGCACTGCAAGCAGAGCGGCCAGCGCCCACTTGACGAGCTCCAGGCTCGAGTACGCGGAGTGAAATTGCCAGAAACGCTGGCGAAGAAGCGAGGGCGCGTCAGGCGGGAGGAAGTCGATGCTGCGGCCCAGAGAGATAATCTCGGGAGTAAGTATGAACCGCTCCGCCACTACGATCAGAATCATCACGGCGGCAACAAGCAAGCTGAAGGTTGTCTCCTTGCTGCCGAAGAGAAGAACCATCAACAAGAGAAGGCCGATAGCGAGCTGCATGAATTCCCAGTTCTCAAAATACCAGCGATTCTGTTCCGAGACATGATAGCGGAGCAAGGCGCGGGCGCCATTCTGGCCAAGCGCCTGGATCGAGCGGGAGGCTGCGGGCGAAGGTTTTGCCAGCAACCGGTCGACAGAGCGGAAGTTCTGTGTCGCGACCATCGCCATAAAGAGGCTGCCGGCCAGCCAGGCGCCAATCAGAAAACAGGCGAGTCTCCGATAGTGCATTCCTACTGCCAGTTACTAGCGTACGCAATCTGTCCCGTTTGCGCTACATTGGAAAGCTGGACTGGAGGAAACAATGCGCCTGATCTGCGCCGCAACTCTTTTCGCCACGGCCCTGTTTACGACAACTATGCTCGCCGCCAACAACGTTCACGAGTTCACGCTGAATTCGATCGATGGCCATCCCACCCCGCTGGCTTCTTACAAGGGCAAGGTGCTGCTGCTGGTGAATGTGGCCAGCAAATGCGGGTACACGCCGCAGTATAGTGCGCTCGAATCTGTCTATGAGCGTTATCGGGATAAAGGCCTAGTCGTGATTGGCATACCAGCCAACAATTTCGGCTCGCAAGAACCCGGAACGAACGAAGAGATCAAGACGTTCTGTACGCGCAATTACAACGTAACCTTTCCGATGATGAGCAAGGTGTCGGTAAAGGGCGCCGACAAGACGCCGCTTTATCAATTTCTGACGGATATGTCCGCCAATCCGGCCACCGGCGGCGAGATCAAGTGGAATTTCACCAAGTTTCTGGTGGATCGCGACGGTAAAGTGATCGCCAGGTTTGAGCCTAAAGTGACACCGGATTCGCCCGAAGTCACTGGAGCTATCGAGAAAGCCCTGAGCCGCTGAGCGGCGCGAAACACTAAAAGCGCCGCTTGCTACACGCGCCGCTCAGCGCGATTACGGCAGGGGTGTTTCGTCATACCCCTTCAGGCAATGTGCGCGCCTTGCGTTTCGACATAAACGGCATACAGAGATTGGCTGGCTGCCATAAACAAGCGGTTTCGCTTCGTGCCCCCGAAGCATACGTTCGCGCAGATCTCTGGTAGAAGGATCATGCCGATGCGCTCTCCGGTGGGCGTGAATACGTGCACGCCATCATAGCCTTGTCCCACCCAGCCGGCCCCTATCCACAGGTTGCCATCGGTGTCGGCGCGCATCCCGTCCGCCAGTCCGGCGCCCTTGCCCGGCAGTTCCATTGAGAGAAATTGCTTGCCGTTGCGCAGAGTTTTGCTGTCCACGACATCCCAAACCTTCACGATCTTGGGAGCGTCGGGATAGTGCGTGGCCCCCGTATCGGCAATATATAGCTTCTTGTAATCGGGTGAGAAGCACAGGCCGTTCGGCTTGTAGAGCTCATTGGTGACCATGTCCATCTTTCCGGTCTTGCCGTCTACGCGGTACACCGCCTCTTTGATGGACATTTCCATTTTGCGGCCTTCATAGTGCCCAAGAATGCCGTATCCGGGATCGGTGAACCAGATGTCGCCGTCGGGATGGACCACCACGTCGTTCGGCGAGTTCAAGGGCTTGCCTTGCCACTTGTCGGCCAACACTGTCAGCGAACCGTCCGGTTCGTAGCGCACGACGCGCCGATTGGCATGCTCGCAGGAGATCTGCCGGCCCTGCCAGTCGAACGTGCTGCCGTTGCTATAGCCGGCCGGATTCCGGAAGACGCTCACATGGCCGTCTTCTTCCAGCCAGCGCATCTGCACGTTATTGGGAATGTCGCTCCAGACCAGGTATCGGCCGACGCCATTCCAAGCCGGACCTTCACTCCAGAGCATTCCGGTAGCGAGGCGCTGAATCGTGGTGTTGTTGATCTTATATTTGTTGAAGCGCTTGTCGAGTGAAACGATGTCCGGGTCGGGATAGCGGGTCGGTGTACGGCCGCTCCAGTCGCGCTCGGCGGCGGCAGCGGTACGGAGCGTGCCGAATGCCCCCAGCGCGCCGGCGATGAATCCGCGGCGGTCCAGAGTGGAAGCGGGTGAGGTGCTGGTGTCCGGTTTCATAAAGTGTATATATCGGCGCCAGTATACATTACCCCGCGCTAAGGTAACCTGGGAGCAGGAAGGTCGATATGACACCCGACGAACGCCAGATGCTCACGGACCTGGCGAATAAGATTGCTCAGACACCTCCGCCGCAACGCGATCCGGAAGCCGAGGAACTGATTCGGACCAAGATTGGCTCACGGCCTGATGCTCTATACCTGATGACTCAAACCGTGCTGATTCAGAACTTGGCGCTTGAGCACGCGAAAAAGCAGATCGATGAGTTGCAGCGCCGCGCGCCGCAGGCGCCGTCATCCGGTTCCGGCAGTTTTCTGGGCCAGGCCCCCAATCCGGCGAGCAGCCCGCCATCCGCTCCGCAGCCGACTCCGGCGGCGCCGTCATCCGGTTCCGGCAGTTTTCTGCGCAGTGCAGCTACCACGGCCGCGGGAGTGGCGGCGGGAGCGCTGGCATTCGAGGGTATTCGCTCACTGTTCGGCGGACTCGGTGGGATGTTCGGCGGTGGTCCTCATATGGGCAGCTTTCTTGGCCAGCCGCCCGTATCGGAAACCATCATCAACAACTACTACGATTCGCCGGAGGCCGCCGCGACCGATGAGGATGAGTCCGCTCAGTACGATGAGGACGACAACTCCGCTGGTGTGGAAGACGTAAGCGACGGCGACAGCGATTACGGCGACAGCGACTACGGTGACGATTCGTCGGGCGACGATTTCGTTTAGGCGCTTACGCAAGCAGAGCTTTGACGACCTGCGCTTCGTCTGTGGGGCCGATCAGCCGCTGGTTCAGTCCCTGGAACGGATAGCTGAGTTTGTGCGCGTCCAATCCGAGCAGGTGAAGAACAGTGGCCTGCAGGTCGCGTATGGTCACCGGATCGCGCGCGACATAATATCCGATCTCATCGGTTTCGCCGTAATTGAGCCCCCTCTTGACGCCCCCGCCGGCCATCCACATCGTAAAGGCATAGGGGTGGTGGTCGCGGCCAACGAAGGCGCCATAAGAGCCGCCGCGGTTCTCGCGCATCGGAGTGCGGCCGAACTCTCCACCCCAGATCACCAGCGTCGAATCGAGCAGGCCGCGCTGTTTCAGATCCTGAATGAGGGCGGCCACGGGCTGATCGATGTTTCGCGCCTTCACTGGAAGGTCGTACCGGATGTCTTCACGCCGGTTTGACCCGTGATGGTCCCAGCCCCACTGGAACAACTGTACGAATCGCACGCCTTTCTCGACGAGCCTGCGGGCCAGCAGGCAGTTGTTAGCAAATGACACTTTGCCGGGCTCGGTCCCATATAGCTTGTGAATGGACTCAGGTTCCTTGGAAATGTCCATCACCTCGGGAACCGAAATTTGCATCCGGTATGCCAGCTCGTACTGCGAGATGCGCGCCAGCGTCTCCGGGTCGCCGAAGCGCCGCTGCTCCATCTGGTTCAAATCACGGACGGCATCCAGCGTCTTTCGGCGCAGCGAGCGCGTCATTCCTTCGGGGTCGCTCAGAAAGAGCACCGGGTCGCCCGAGGTGCGGCACTGCACGCCCTGATAGACGCTCGGCAGGAAGCCGCTGCCCCAAAGGCTCTTGCCCGCATCGGGATTATTGCCGCCGCCCACCAGCACCACGAAACCCGGCAAATCCTGGTTCTCGGTGCCAAGGCCGTACGTTGCCCAGGCGCCCATCGAGGCATACCCGAACCGCGGATTGCCGGTGTGCAGGAATAACTGCGCGGGCGCGTGATTAAACTGATCCGTCTTCATCGAGCGGATGATTGCGACGTCATCCACGACCTTTGAGAAATTAGGCAGCAATTCGCTGATCCATGCGCCCGAATCGCCATTCTGGCGGAACTGGTAAGGCGTGCCCATCATCTTCGGCACGCCTTTGATGAACGCGAACCGTTTGCCTTTGAGCAGCTCCTGCGGGCAGTCTTTGTCGTTGTACTTGACCAGCTCGGGCTTCCAATCGAAAAGCTCGAGCTGCGAAGGCGAGCCGGCCATGTGCAGGTAAATCACCGACTTCGCTTTGGGATCAAAGTGAGGCTTCTTGGGCGCGAGCGGATTGTCGATCGTGGCCGCCGCGGTTTGGTTCAAGCTTGCCAGGTACATTCCGGCGAGCCCTACCGAGCAGCGTTCCAAAAAGTGCCGCCGGGTATGGTTGCGAATCAGTTCCAGTTGCCTTTCCATTCCTTACCGTCTCGTCAGAGTCTCATCCAGATTCAACAAAGCATTCGCGACTACTACCCATGCGCCGCGCTTCCAATCGTCTCGCGGGGGCTTTCCGAAATCGGGGGCGCGGGCCGCCACGAGCCCGGCATCGATGATCTGATCGCTGCCTTTGCCTCCCAGCCGGGTAGCGTGCAAAGCGAGAACGTTTCGTCCCGGTTTGAGCGTAGCCGCGGCCTCGGCGGGAACTGCGTACTCGAAATATCCGCTGCGATCCAGATTCGAAGAGCCCGCGGGAACACCATTCAGAAAGGCCTCAAAAGCGCTGCCGGTCCGCACTGGCAGGCGGATGTGCTCGAAATTTCCTTCCGGCAGGTCGAACTCCAGGCGGAGCCATAGTTGCTCGGTATCCCAGGCCGTATTGAGCTTCACGTCGGCTACTTCGTCCTTTGATTTTCTTGGCTTGAGGAAACCGAACTGGCCGGCCCCGGCTTTCCAGCTTGTCGAATCGAAGCCGGGCTGTTCCCATCCCGCGCCGGGATCTTCAGTCGTGTATCGCCACGCCGGCGGCTTCGTGCGGGCATCCGCAACCAGGGTCGTCTCCCGGCCATCCAGATACAGCGTCTGGTCGTAATGCAGCAGCTTTTCGGCCGACTCGCGCTTTTGTTTCAGCTCCGCGGCCGAGTCACGGTACAGCACCTCGACCCGGCGCCGCTCTTCTTTCGAGGGCGGACGCGCAAGCAGCAGGCGGAAGATGCGGTCGATACGGGATTTCCTGGATCCGCCGGCTTCGCTCAGCGTTCGCAATGCGAGCCGTTGAGCGGCTTCCATGGAGACCGGGTCGTTCAGAGATGCCAAGGCTTGAAGCGGCGTGTTGGTCCGGATGCGGCGCATCGTGCAGACCTCGCCGGTGGGGGCATCATAGGTCATGGATGAGGGGTAAGGCGCGCTGCGCCGCATGAACGTGTAGATGCCACGGCGGTAGCGATCTTCGCCTTCGCTCGTTACCCACCGGTCGCCGTTGTAGACAACGAGCCATACGCCGTCGGGCTGCCACGGCATTACGGGCGGCCCGCCGATCTTGTGGCTCAACAACCCACTCGCGGCCAGCGCCTGATCGCGAACCATCTCTGCATCCAGCCGGAACCGCGCGCCGCGCGCCAACAGCCGATTATATGGATCTTTCTCGAAAAGCGCCGGCGTTATATCGGAGCTTTGGCGGTACGTGGCCGACATGACGATGGTCTTCAGCAGCGCCTTCATGTCCCAATTGAGCCGCATGAACTCCGTCGCCAACCAGTCGAGAAGCTCGGGATGCGTGGGCGGCACGCCCTGAGTTCCGAAATCCTCTTCACTTTCCACCAGTCCGCGTCCGAACAGGCGGGCCCAGAAGCGGTTGACCTGCACGCGAGCCGTCAGCGGGTTCCGTTTGTCCACGAGCCACTCGGCCAAGCCCAGGCGGTTATGCGGCGCCTGCTCCGGAAATGGATGGAAGGCAGCGGGCACTATGGGCTCCACCCGCGCTCCTGGATTCAGGAAATTGCCGCGCTCCTGAATGTGCGTCTCCCGCTGCTTCCGTTCCGGCAGCTCCCGCATCACCAGCGTAGAGGCGCTCGCCAGCTTGAGGACGGGCCGGTCATCGGGCTTATCGCTGTCTTCGGATTGATTGAAGAACGCGTAGAGCTGATAGAACTCTTTGTGGGACAGCGGATCGTATTTGTGCGAGTGGCATTGCGCGCACCCCCACGTCAGCCCCATCCACACCTGTCCGGTAGTCGCCACGCGATCTTTCACCGCGGCATCGCGGAATTCTTCGTCATCAGTTCCGCCTTCCGTATTGGTCATGGTGTTGCGATGAAAACCGGTGGCGACGAGCTGATCTTGAGAGGGGGAAGGCATTAGGTCACCGGCCAGTTGCAGGATCGTGAACCGGTCGAATGGCATGTTTTCGTTGAACGCTTTGATGACCCAATCCCGATATGGCCAAATCGTGCGGCTGCCGTCTTTTTCGTAGCCCTGCGTATCGGCATAGCGCGCCAGGTCCAGCCATACACGCGCCCAGCGCTCTCCATAATGTGGGGAGGCAAGCAGCCCGTCTACCAGGGCTTCATACGCGTTCGGCCGCTTGTCCCTTACGAACGTCTCCACCAGATTTGGTTCCGGAGGCAGGCCTGTTAGATCGAGCGCTACACGCCGCGCCAGAGTGTAGCGATCGGCCTCAGCCGAGGGCGCCAGGCCTTCTTTCTCCAGCTTCGCCAGCACGAAGTAGTCGATTTCGTTTCGGGGCCAGCCTGTACTGCGGACGGCCGGCCGCTCGGGCCGGACCGGCCTTTGAAAAGCCCAGTGCTCCCGGTATACCGCGCCCTGATCGATCCAGTTCCGGATCAGTTCCACATCCTGCGCGGTGAGCCGCTCACCAACCGGCGGCATGGGCTGCTTCGGATGCGTGATCCGAACGATCACGCGGCTTTTGGCGCTGTTGCCCGGCACGATTCCCGGATAGCCGCCGTTTTTTCCCGTGGCGCCTTCGAACGTATCGAGCCGAAGGTTCGCTTTGCGAGCCTGCTCGTCCGGACCGTGGCATGCGAAGCATCGTTTAGCCAAGAGCGGCCGGATCTCGCGCTGGAAGTCGACGGGTGCGGCTGCCTCCGAGCTAAGGATGCAAAATAATGAAGCGCCCAGCAGCGCCAGGGGAATCCACAATCGCTGGTTCATGGGGAACAGGTCAATTATCGCAGTTATTGAGATTGCCTGGCGGGCGCATTGTGCGCTTCGCCTCACCGCGCCATTGCGGTGTGTGGTGTTCTATCTTGACCGCTGATTCGCACTGATGATATATCAAGAATCCGCGTAGAGTCTTTTTGCCCGAAATGGTTATGATCCCTGCTTCAGGAATCAAACCGCAGCATTCCGAGAGTACGTTTGTGGTGTATTGGGCGACACCCATGCTGCACCGCCAGAAAGGAGAAGAGCCATGAAGCTCCACTTTATCGCTGCCGATCTTTTGCGCGGCCAAACGAAAGCGCTGCTTGCGGTCATTTCCCTGATGCTTTTGGTCGTAGCTGTGGCTGCTGCGCAGGCGTTCCTCGGCTCCATTTCAGGAATGGTCACGGACCCCACAGGGGCCGTTGTGTCTAATGTCAAGGTCACCGTAACCGACAACGAACGCGGCGTGCCTTTCACCGTGTTCACCAACCAGAACGGAGTCTATTTCGTTAAGAACCTGCTGCCCAGCAGCTATAAGATTACGGCAGAAGCACCCGGATTCCAGACTTACCAGCTCAGTACGTTCCCGCTGACGGCGAAGCAGGATGCCATCGTCAATATCACCCTGCAACTCGGAACTGCGAGTCAGACGGTTGAGGTATCGAGCCAGGTGCAGATGGTCGAGCCCTCCAACGCAACCCTCGGCGCGGTCGTGAACAGCAAGTCGATTTCGGATCTTCCGCTGGTCAATCGGAACATTCTTACGCTCATGGTGCTGCAACCCGGAGTGACTCCTTCGACGCCCAACAGCTACCAGAGCACGTTTTTCACAAGCGCCATTCGGTACTCTTTCAACGGGGGATTGGAATCGACTTCGGACTTTCAGTTGGACGGCGTCTCTATCCTCAACCAGAGCGATATCGCCGGCATAATGGGGTTGACCTTGCTGCCGTCGGTAGAAGGTGTGCAGGAGATGCGCGTTCAGACCAACAGCTACTCTGCCGCGTACGGGCGCAGCGGCGGCGGCATTACGACGATGGTCAGCAAGTCCGGAACCAACACCTTTCATGGCGACGTATTCGATTACTTCCGTAACGACGCCCTCAACGCCACCAACTTCTTCACCAACCGTTCCGGAGCGAAGAAACCCGCACTGCACATCAACCAATACGGCGGCTCACTCGGCGGACCCATTATCAAGAACAAGACGTTTTTCTTCGGCCTACTCGAAATCACCAATAATCATTCTTCCGGATTCGGACTCTTCTCGGTGCCGACGGACACAGAGCGGAATGGCGATTTCTCCCAAGTCGTCAACCAGGCGGGGCAGGTGAAAACGATTTATAACCCTTTCAGTACCGTTCCGGATCCCAACAACCCGGGGCAATTCATCCGGTCGCCCTTCCCGGGCAACCAGATTCCCAAGAGCATGATGGACCCGATCGGGGTGAAGGCCGCGTCGTATTGGCCGAAGCCGAATCTGCCTGGCACGGCCATTGCCGGCACATCTCTGTACGCGCCGGTAAACAACCTGGCTCTCACAGCCGGCAGTTCCAGCCCCATGGACCAGGTCACCGTCAAAGTCGACCACAATTTCAGCGCCAACAAGCGAGGCTTCCTCCGCTATGGCTATCTCTACAGCGTTTCCGGATCGCCCAATTACTGGAGAAACCTGGCGGATCAGGGCGCTGGCCCGATGACAGTACGGGCGCACAACGTCGCCCTGGGTTATACACAAACCTTCGGCAGCTCCACGGTTCTGGACTTGCGCGCCGCGGCCAACCGGTTCAACGCCTTCCGGCCGAGCAATGGATTAGGGTTTCTGGTGACGGAGCTGGGCTTGCCGGAGAGTCTCCAGACATATCTGCGGCAAGGCGATGTGGACGAATTCCCAGGTATCGGAGTGCAGGGGTACTCGACGCTAGGAAACAATAACGGACCGTATTACTCAGTTCAGGCGACGAACTACATCTTTTCCGGCACGCTTTCGCGGGTAGTGGGCAGGCATACACTTACAGTGGGAGCAGAGCAAAAAGATTATTTCCTTGCCTACTTCCAAACCAATCCCCTGCTACTGAACTTCACTAACGGCATGACCCAGGGCCCGAATGCGCTGGCAGTATCTCCTGCGGCAGGCGATGGCGTCGCGTCGCTGCTGCTGGGCACCGGCTCCAGCGGGAGCGCGACGTACTACGCCAAGCCTGCAAATGCGAATCATTATTTCGGCGAGTTTGTGCAGGACGACATCAAATGGACTCCCAAATTCACCATGAACATCGGCTTCCGGCTGGAAGAGGAAACGGCCACCACCGAGCGCTACAATCGGATGTCGGCGATCGATCCTTTCGTGCTCAATCCGATCTCAAACCAAGTGACCAATCCCTTTACGGGACAGAAGCCCTGGAATTTGTATGGGGGATATATCTTCCCCGGCAGCGGCTCCGGTAGTCTTGGCCGGAGAGCCATCCGCCCGCTGGAGTGGAAGCCGAGCCCCCGCATAGGAATCGCGTATTCTCTGAATGATAAGACCGTGATTCGCGCCGGCTATGGCATCTTCTTCAGCGTGCCGTTCGCCGGAGCTACACGCGAGTTCACCGGCAGCGCCTTTACAACGTCCACTCCCTGGATTGCCAGTCTGGATGGCATCCGCGTGAACACCACTTTGAGCAATGCCTTCCCGGCGAATCTGTCCAGTTACATTTATCCTCCGGGGAGCTCAAACGGCCTGCTCTCGGCAATCGGCCAGAGCCTTGCCAGTGCATGGCCCACTTCGCTGAGAACAGCATATAACCAGCAGTGGAACTTCTCCGTCCAGCGCAGCCTTACGGAGAGCATGATGCTGCAGCTGGCCTACGTCGGGAACAAGGGCACACACCTGAACTGGTTCAATGAAAGCGGCGTCGCGACGATGAACCAGATCCAGCCGCAGTACATGAGTCTTAAGAACGACCTGCTGAAGCTGGTCCCCAATCCATTCTACGGCGTCATTACTTCGGGGACGCTGGCTCAGCCCGAGGTGCAAGCGGGACAGCTACTCCGGCCATTTCCGGCCTGGCAGACCGTGAGCCCGAACGGAATCGCCATCGGCAATTCCGAATATCAGGCGCTGCAGGTCACCTTTCAGAAACGGTACACGCGCGGCCTCAGTTTCACAGCCGGCTACACTTGGGCGAAGCTCATGTCGGATGTTGCCGACGGCATCTGGAACGATGCGAGCTATATCGGGTCTGGGGCGTACCGAAGCTGGTATTGCCTGCGTTGCGAGCATTCGGTGAGCAGCTACGATGTCCCGCACCGCTTTACGTTGAGCATCGTAGCCGAGCTGCCGTTTGGACGGGGAAAAACGTTCGGTTCGGGCTGGAACCGCCTGACCAACGCGATTCTCGGAGGATGGCAGACCAACGGAATCGTCACCCTCGCCGTGGGCCAGCCGCTGGTGTTCTTTACGGCTCAGAACAACAGCTATACGTTTGGCGGCGGCCAGCATCCGGACGTAGTCGGCAATCCTGTGCTGGCGAGCGGCAAGAGTATCTATCAGTGGTTCAACACGGCGGCATTCGCGCAGCCGGCCAACTTCACTTCGGGAAATCTTGGCCGAACGTACACCGGGGTTCGCGCAGACTGGACCAAGAACCTGGATCTTTCCCTCTTTAAGAATTTCGTGATCCGGGAAAAATTCCAAGTCCAGTTCCGGGCGGAATCGTTTAATTTCACCAATACCCCGACCTTCGCCGCGCCCGGAACCACGCTCGGCTCCTCCAACTTCGGCCTGATCAGCAGCCAGGCCAATTCGCCCCGAAACGTTCAACTGGCTATGAAAATCATCTTCTAAGAGGCACATTGACCTCGCAAGCCGTTTCGCATTCCGATGCTTCGCCCCTGCCGCGCCGGCTCACACTTACCGATTCCATTTCGATCGTGATCGGCTCGATGATCGGCGTCGGAATTTTTTTGATTCCGGGCTCAATCGCCCGCTCGCTGCCCTCGACTCCGGCAATTCTGGCGGCATGGGTGTTTGCGGGCATAGTCTCGTTATGCGGCGCGCTGGCATATGCCGAACTGGGTGCAATGATGCCGGAGTCGGGCGGCCAGTACGTGTACCTCCGGGAGACTTATGGCCCGCTTGCCGCCTTCATCTGTGGATGGGTCGCTTTCCTGATTGTGCAATCGGGCTCCATCGCCGCTGTATCGGTCGGCTTTGGGATCTATCTCTCGTATCTGCTGCCCGAAGTGCCGGGTCTGACCTGGTGGGCGCCCGTTGCAATTATTGTGATCCTCAGCGCGGTCAATTATCGGGGCGTGCGTTCCGGGGCTCGGGTACAGAATATCTTCACTGCGTTGAAGGTCACCGGACTTGCCGTTCTGATTGTCAGCGCATTCCTTTACAGGGGCGATGCACGCACCGTTTCCGAATCCACAAAGACGGCGCTCTCGCTTCAGGGCTGGGGATTAGCGCTGCTTGGCTGTTTCCTTGCGTATGATGGCTGGCAGTACATTGCATTCGCCGCCGGAGAGGTCCGCGACCCGCGGCGGAACATCCCACGGGCTCTTGCGATCGGTACCGGCGCCGTCATGCTCCTGTATCTGCTCGCGAATATCGCTTATTCTCGTGTGCTGCCGCTCGATACCATTGCCGGTACGGAGCGCGTCTCGGCAGTAACCGCCGAACGGACAATGGGACCTTATGGCGCGATGCTAATTGCACTGACGATCGTGTTTTCGAGCGCCGGGGCAGCGAACGGCGCGATCCTCACCAGCCCGCGCATCTATTTCGCGCAAGCGCTTGACGGACTGTTCTTTCGAAAAATGGCCGAGGTTCATCCGCGCTTCCAGACGCCGGCCTTCGCCATCGCCGTGCAGGGCATCTGGAGCTCGGTTCTTGCCTTGAGCGGCTCTTACGAGCTGCTGATTTCTTACGTGCTGTTCACGATATGGCTGTTCCACGCCATGACGGTCTTCGGCGTAGTTTTGTTGCGCCGCCGTTATCCGGACCGGCCGAGGCCGTATCGTATGTGGGGCTACCCGGCATCTCCGCTGCTGTTTTCGGCCTTCGCGCTGTGGTTCCTCGCGAATACGTTCGTCAGCCGTCCAGGTCCTTCGGCGGCCGGAGCGTTGATCATCGCTCTAGGCGTACCGGTATACTTCCGCTGGAAACAGGCCGCCACGCAGAAGAGAACGGCCTAAAAATCCCGCCAAACTGTACGCGAGCTCGCCGCCGCTGAATCAATTCGGCGGTAGAATTGCTATGGTTTCCGGAAGGTCGGAAAGAAAGGCGGCGGTATGTTTGGCGTACTTGGATGGATCGTGTTTGGGCTCATCGTGGGAGTGATCGCCCGGTTTCTGCATCCTGGGAAGGATCCTGGCGGCTTCATCGTCACGGTGCTGATCGGCATTGCCGGTTCGCTGCTCGGAGGCTTTATCGGACGCATGCTTGGATTTTACGGCCCGGGGGAGGCAGCCGGCCTGATCATGTCCGTTATTGGAGCGATCATCCTACTGGTTATCTATAGGATGGCGGTTGGGCGGAGAGCGGCGTAAGGCCATCGTTCCAAGCTCAGAGGCTCCGGCATAAATTTGCTGCGCGCCGCCTACTCCAGCGAGATCTCGCCGACTTCAGAACCGGAGACCGGCTTGAGATCTTTCCAATTAAAAACATCGTGTCGCACCGGAAATCCGTGTGCTTGCGCGTAGCTATTCCGCACCCTCCGAATCGACTCCACCCATTCTCCAAAAGGCAGCAGCAGCTCGCGGTAAACCAGATAGCTCATGTCCGTAGTGCGGTCGGGGAGGTGATCTTTCACGTCATCCAGTTCATGCAGGAACTTGCGGCCGTTCGCTTCCTCCACGCGCGGAAACCAGGATTGGTACCATGTGGCTGTCGCGTCGCGCAGCACGCGATTGCGGGCCCATTGAATGGATCGCGCGGTTTGCAGAACGCGATCCAGCGCTCCCACTGCTTCTCGGGGCTGATTTTTCCGGGCGGCCTCCGAGGCGCTCCGGAGCGCGCCGTCCATCTGCGCGATCGATAAAAGCATCTCCAGATTCTGGCGGTACAGGTGGCCGATCGACAGGAACACTTCAAGGTTATAGCGGTTCCGGGCCGCGCGCTTTAGGTTGCCGTGCAGCAGACCGAACAGCTCGTCGTTCTCGGACAGAAACTCCGATGCCAGCTCCAGCCTGCGTGCATTTTCTTCGCGCCAGCGCGACTCGTACGCTAGGTCTTCTTTGGGAGCCGGCGGCAGCGGGATGCTCTGATCCCGCGCCGGCCGCGGCTTCTCAAAAATGCCGTATGAGTTGCCCCAGATCGGCTTGCGCGCGGTCGATGACACAGTGTCCCAACTGTCGGCCCAGAACTGCGCCTGCGTGCTCATCAATTGATAGAGCCGGTCCATATTTTCCACATTCCAGCCGTAGAACAGCGGGAAAAATGTGCTCATAGATTCGAGCGGATCGGGCGAGGCGGGATTCCATCCGGTTCCTCCTGCTGTTGCGTATCCCAGCCAGAACGTCTCCGGATGTAGCCCCATGTCGGCCCAGCCGGCGTTGATCATACCCATCAGGTCGGCATCGCGGCGCGCGGTGTCATAGACGAGCTTGTGATGCGTGTCGATGACCCGCCGGCTGGCGCGCCGCCCGGGATGCAGCCTGCGCGTCGACGGCAGAGGATAATACTCCGGAAACAGCTTCTCTTCGCCCTCTGTCGAGGTATAAATCATCTCGCGGATGCCGTGCTTCCGGAATACCGGATCGAATTGCGGGCCATAAACCTCGCCGTTTACGATGTGCGGTGGAAGGGCGGCGAGATCGTCGGGCTTCAGCGGAAACTCGCCCCAGAAGATCACGGTCCGGCCGCGATCGTGCAAGTAGTTTGCCGCCTTGGTAACGAACTCTGCCAACAGCTTGCCCACGCTGCCGAGCTCTTTCGCGCGGCCCGCCTCTTGGCACTGCGCGTTGTTCGCCATCCCAACGTAATACGGCTCATCGGTAGACAAATAGAAGTACTTTCCGCCCTTGTTCGCGTCCAGCAGGTTCTGGTACATACCGAACAGCAGCTTGTAGGAGTCGGGATTCGTCACGCACAGCTCGTAGTTGCTGTCGGGGAAGGCTCGCAGTTTGGCGTATTCGGGGTGCTTGAGAATGAAGGCGATGTGCGCCGGGCCGTCCAGAAACGGGATCAACTGCACGTGGTAGCGGAGCGCGTAATCTGTGAGCTCCTGGTATTGAGCTGGAGAGAGTGCTTGCGGCTCCACCAGAGAAGGAGCGCTGGAGTACTGGAAATGCCCTTCGAGTTTGAGGGCGAAGCCGTTGATCTTGAAAAGCGCCGCCGTGCGGATCGCATTTTTCAGCGTTTCAAGCCGGTCCAGGTGGTGGGCATCGTCCCAGTAGATCTGCCGCAGCTGGAGATCCGGCCAGTCCTCAATGTGAGCCTCAGGCAGCCACAAGGAGCCATCGCGCGGTTTGATTAACTGAACCAGCGTGGTGACTCCGTAGAACAATCCAGGCCGCGAATTTGCCGCGATGCTGATTCCGCTGCCTGCCAGGTCCATCCTGTACGCCTGCTGCGCGAGCACTTCCTTATCGCGATCCTGGGCCTTACCTGGAGTGATGGAGTTCGGCCTGATCAGGAGCTTGATCGCGGGGCCGCGGCGGCTTTCGCTCAGCTTGAAATGAAATCGGCGCAGCAGCTCTTCTTTGAGGCTCTCGATGGCTACGTCGTCCGCGTTGACGCCGGGTCCGGTCTCAAGCGACCAGCCCGCATCCAGATTGAAATCGGCGGCCCCGAGTTTAACCTGCTGCGGCATCGGAATGGCCGCATAACCGCGGGCGGCAAGCGGCGACACAGGCTCGGCGCGCAAGCCGCAACAAACGGCGCATGCCGCGACAATGAGGAAACCGGCTCTCATCTCGAAGTTGACTCCTTGTGATTTTGTGGGAAATGCGATTCGTGCCAGGCGATCGAGCGATCGGTCCAATCTATGACATGACTGACCTCGCGGATTCCGTGTCCTTCGCGCGGATAGCGGACGAATACCGTTTCCACTCCGACATCTTTCAGCGCCACATAGTATTGTTCGGCCTCGGTAATGGGAACATCGTTATCGTTCTCGCCGTGGACCAGCAGAGTGGGCGTGCTGACCTTCGCCACATGTTTCAGCGCGGATCGTTCCCATAACACGTCCATCAGGTTTCCCTGATGCGGAAAGATCCCAAAAGTCATCTGCTCGTATTGGTTGTAGTAAGTCGTGTAGTTATAGCTGACCAAGTTAGTAATTGCCGCGGTAGGAATGGATGATTTGAAGATCCGCGTCTGCGTGATCAGCCAGGCGCTCAATTGCCCGCCGTAGCTGACTCCCTCGACGCCGATCCGGTCGCGGTCGATCCAAAGGTTGCGGCGCATGGCCGCGCTCAGACCGTAGAGCACATCCTGCGCCTCGTTGCCGTTCTGATCACCGAAGACACCATCGGCAAATGCCTGCCCGTAGCCCGTCGAGCCGCGATAATTAACCATCAAGGTTGCCCACCCGCGAGCTGCGTAGACCTGGTTTCGGAAATTGAAGGCGGGACCTTGCTGGCCGTGGGGGCCGCCGTGGATGACAACGATCAAAGGATGGCGCGACTCCGCCGTCTGGCCCAGCGGCCGCGTAAGAAACGCCTCGACCTCCCACTTGTTATCGTTGCTGATGAACGTGAAAGGCTCGACCGGAGCGATCTCTTTGCCGCGCAAAACCTCGGCGTTCAGATCGGTGAGCCTTCGCGCGGGTCCGCTACCAGTCTGAATATACAGTTGCGCCATATCTTCAGGCGTGGCGAGAGCGTAAGCGATCAAACCTCCCCGTCCGACAGACCACGCGCCTACATCGCCCCGGCCGCCCACCACGATCTCGGGCTTTCCTCCAGTAGCCGGCATTCGGTAGAGTCTGACGTGGCCGCGCTCCTGCACAGTGAAATAGATCGCATCGCCCTCCGGGGACCACGCCGGCTCGCCCTGGCGATTATCCAGCGCGACCAGCTCCCGGCGGTTCTTTCCATCGGCATCAATCGTCCAGACGTGCGTGTCTTCCATTGTGGTCTCCAGGTCTGTCAGCCCGCGCTTGCATCCCTGATAGACCAGCCTTTTGCCATCCGGAGACCAACGCGGCCGGTATTCGATGTTTTCCGTAGCGGTCAGGCGGCGCATGGAGCTGTCGGCGACCTTGAGAGCGAACAGATCGTAATTGAAGAACTGATCCTCATTCGGCTCGCGATTCGACACGAATGCAATCTCTTCTCCGCCCGGCGACCATTCGATCGAGTGCTCATAGTGATCGCCCGTCGTAAGTTGCCGGGGCGGTCCCCCGCCGGCGTCGACGACGAAGATGTGCAGGCGCTTGTTGTCATTGAAGCGGGTATTGCCTTCTCCGGCCTCCGGTTTGTACAGGTACCGGGTCAACACCATGGGATCGCCGCTCGCAGCGGCAGTTTCCGGACCCGGCACTGCGGAGACGAACGCGATGCGCTTGCCGTCGGGAGACCATGCGATCCGCTTGCCCGTCGAGGGCAGAGGGCTGTTGGTGCCTTCCAGTGGGCCGAGCCAGCGGGCGCCGCTTCCATCCGGGTGCGCGACCACCAAACCCGATTTGCCGCCCACGGTGCCCGAGTACGTGATCCGGCTTCCATCCGGAGACCATTCCGGCTCCGATGAAGCCTCTTTGCCCTGCGATAAGCACACCGGCTTGCCGCCGGCCAGGGTAAGAACCCAGATCTGCGAATACGGCCGGCCGGGGGTGTCGTTATTTTGTACCGTGTAAGCGATCCGCTTCCCGTCCGGCGAGAGCCGCACGCCGCCTACCGACCGAAACTTCGACACATCCGAACTGGCCAATCGATCGGCAAACAGCGGAACACATAATTCCGAAAACAGCAAACCGGCGGCGATAGCAGCGCATTTCATGGTTGACAGCGTACCTCGAAAAGTACTCCCCATGATGGCCTCTCAAATCAGGCGATGCAACTTTCCAGGATCTTTTCTTTGCGAGCCCCATGCGATTCGAACGGCCGTTTCGTTATACGCTGGTACTTGCCCCGTATACGCTGTTCAAGGAGACCCTTCGCGTGAAGTCTTTCGATTATGCGGCGCCTCCATCTCTGGAGGAGGCCATCAAACTTTTGCGTACTCACCCTAACGCACGCCTGCTGGCCGGCGGCACCGATCTGCTGGTGCAACTCCGGACGGGCAGAAGAGAAACCGACCTGGTTATAGATGTGAAGCGAATTCCCGAGCTGAACCGGATCGACTACGATCCCAGCCGCGGGCTGACTCTCGGTGCAGCCGTGCCCTGCTATCGCATCTATGGAAATCGGGTGGTATCTGAAGCATATCCGGCCCTGGCGGAAGTGGCGTCAATCATAGGCGGAACCCAGATCCAGGGGCGGGCTTCGATCGGCGGAAATTTGTGCAATGCCGCTCCCAGTGCCGACTCGATTCCTCTTCTGATCGCGCTGGGTGCTACGTGCCGGATCGCAGGAGCCGCAGGCGAGCGGGAGGTGCCGGCCGAAGATTTCTGCACGGCTCCCGGGAAAAACGTGCTTGTGCCCGGGGAACTGCTGGTCTCGGTGCATATTCCGCCGCCCGCGCCTCATACTGGTGCGTATTACCTGCGCTTTATCCCGAGAAACGAAATGGACATCGCGGTTGCGGGCGCGGGCGTGCAAGTAGTGCTGAAGGATGGCCGGTTCGAATCGGCCCGCATTGCCCTGAGCGCCGTCGCGCCGACGCCGCTGTTTGTGCGAGAGGCCGGCGATGCACTCGCCGGCAGTCCTGTCAATTCGGAAAGCATCGCGGAAGCGGCTGAGATCGCGCGCGCTGCGGCCCGGCCTATCACCGATATGCGTGGAACCGCAGAATACCGAAAGCACCTGTGCGGCGTGCTGGCTCGGAGGGCGCTCGAGACCGCGATAGAGAAAGCGAGGGAGGCACAATAATCATGCAAGGTAAAGTTCGCGTTCAAGCCACGATCAACGGAGAGGCCCAGGAATTTCTGTGCGAGCCGCGCCAGAGCCTACTCGAGTGTCTGCGGGACGTTCTGGGATTGACCGGCACGAAAGAAGGCTGCAATGACGGCAATTGCGGCGCGTGCACCGTGATGCTGGACGACCGCATTGTGACCTCGTGCCTGGTGCTCGGTGTGGAAGCGGAGGGCTGCCGCATCACAACCATCGAGGGCATCGCTGCCGGCAGCCAGCTTCACCCGCTGCAGCAGGCCTTCTTGGAAAATGCCGCCTTGCAGTGCGGAATTTGCACGCCGGGGTTCATTGTGGCGGCCAAAGCGCTGCTCGACCGGGATCCGGCGCCGAGCGAAGAGCGAATCCGCTTGTGGCTGGCGAACAATCTATGCCGCTGCACAGGTTATGACAAGATCGTCCGGGCGGTGCAACAGGCGGCGGCCCGGATACCGGAGGCAGTCGTATGAGCACTCAATATACAGTCATCGGAACGCGCCCCGTTAGGCACGATGGGGCGGATAAAGTAACGGGCCGCGCATTGTACGGCGCCGATGTCCAGATGGCCGGTCTGCTGCACGGATACATTCTGCGCAGTCCGCATGCGCATGCCCGGATACGCCGGATCGACACCAGCAAAGCCGAGGCCTTTCCGGGAGTGAAGGCAGTCGTGACAGCCGCCGATTTTTCTCCCGTCGAAGACAAGGTCGTCGATTTGGGCGAGGGCAATACACCCCTGAGCTACATCCGGGGCAACGTCCTGGCCAGCGGCAAGGTGCTTTACCAGGGACACGCCGTGGCGGCGGTCGCCGCGTCCAGCGTTCATATTGCCGAGGAGGCCGCGCGGCTGATCGAGGTGGATTACGAAGTGCTGCCGTGCGTGCTCACCGCCCCGGAAGCCATGCGGGACGACGCGCCCATTCTGCACGACAATCTTCGGACGAAAGAGTTCGGCGAACAGACCGGCCGCGTCAGTAACGTGGCGGAGCATTTCCGGCACGTGATGGGCGATGTCGAGCAGGGCTTCGCCGAGGCCGACCTGATTGTTGAGCGCGAGTACCACACCGCAACCGTTCACCAGGGCTATATCGAGCCGCACAACGCCACGGCGCTCTGGAACAACGACGGCCGCATCCTGGTATGGTGCAGCACGCAGGGCGCATTCGTGGTGCGCGATGTGACGGCGTGCATCCTGCAGGTGCCGGTTTCGCGCGTCAAGGTCACGCCCATGGAGATCGGCGGCGGCTTCGGCGGCAAGATCCCTGTTTACCTGGAACCGGTGGCTGCGCTGCTGTCGAAGAAAACAGGCCGCCCGGTCAAAATCGTGATGTCGCGCAAAGACGTGTTCGAAGGAACAGGTCCGACTCCCGGCTCATACATTCGCGTGAAAATGGGCGCCAAGAAAGGCGGCCGGATCACCGCGGCCCAAGCATACTTGGCCTATGAAGCGGGCGCGTATCCGGGAGCCATGGTGGGCCCGGGCGGGATGTGTGTCTTCGCCGCTTACGATATTCCAAATGTCGTGATCGACGGCTTCGATGTAGTCGTGAACAAGCCGAGTACGGCAGCATACCGGGCGCCGGGCGCCACCAACGCGGCGTTTGCGACTGAGACCGTTGTCGATGAGATCGCCGATAAGCTTGGCATGGATCCGCTCGAGTTCCGGTTGAAGAATGCCGCTAAAGAGGGGACGCGCCGGGCGGATGGACCGAAGTACCGGCGCATCGGGTGCGTCGAGGTCATCGAGGCGATGAAGAACCACCCGCACTACTCGGCCCCGCTGGAGGGCAAAAACCGCGGCCGCGGTGTGGCGATCGGGTTCTGGTTCAATGCGGGCCTGCCTTCCAGTTGCACGATCACGGTGAACGCCGATGGAACGGTGAACCTGGTGGAAGGCTCGCCCGATATCGGCGGTACCCGCACTTCGATTGCGATGCAGGCGGCCGAGGTGCTCGGGATCACAGCCGAGGACGTGCGGCCGACGGTAGTGGATACCGACTCGGTCGGCTTTACCGCCGTGACCGGCGGCAGCCGCACCACGTTTGCCACCGGCCTAGCTGCGTATGAAGCCGCGCAAGACGTGATGCGCCAGATGAAGGAGCGCGCCGCGCAACTGTGGGAGGTCAGCCCGGAATCCGTGACAGCAGAGCACGGTGTATTTCGGAGCGGCGACCACTCCATTACCTTCCGGGAACTGGCCAAAGAGCTTTCAGAGACAGGCGGTCCCGTTGTGGGGCGAGGCGCAGTCCAGCCGCGCGGCGTCGGAGGCTCATTCTCCGGCGCGATGGCGGACGTCGAAGTGGACCCGGAAACCGGCAAGGTTTCCGTGCTGCGCTTCACCGCGGTGCAGGACGCCGGTAAAGCCATTCACCCGAGCTACGTTGAGGGGCAGATGCAAGGTGGAAGCGTGCAGGGCATCGGCTGGGCGTTGAACGAAGAGTATTATATGAATTCTTCCGGCACGATGATGAATTCCAGTTTGCTCGACTACCGCATGCCCACCGCGCTCGATCTGCCGATGATCGATACGGTCATTGTGGAGGTTCCGAATCCAGGCCATCCGTTCGGCGTTCGCGGAGTCGGGGAGGCCAACATCGTTCCGCCGCCGGCGGCCATAGCCAACGCCATCTATCATGCGATCGGCGTCCGGATGAACCGGCTCCCGATGAATCCTCCCGCCATCATGGAGGCGGTCTGGAGTCAGAGAGACTGAAAGCGTGCCCACAGTCTACATTCCAACGCTGCTGCAAAGTCTGACCGGCGGTAGAGGCTCGGTGCAGGCGGAAGGCGCCACAGTGCGCGAGTTGATCGATAATCTCGAAGCCGCCTGGCCGGGTTTGCGCGAACGTCTGCTGGATGAGGGCAAGCTGCGGTCGAATATCTCGGTCGCGATCGACGGCGAGATCAGCCCGCTAGGCCTGCGCGAGCGGCTAAAGCCTTCAAGCGAGGTCCATTTCGTCGCCGCGATCAAGGGCGGCAGCTATTTTGGCAGGTCCATGGCCGGGTTCTGAGCGAAGAAGTCGAAAGGCCTAAGCTCGAACTCGTGCCAAACGGTAGGCATCACAGGCCAGTCTTCCTGGCGCGGTGTGTGATGAAACCCCATTGTGTACCAGGCCACGATATCGGTATTCTCGATGACGCGGTTGGCGCGAGTCCAGACTCCGAGTCCGTCTTCGCCCTTGCTCTGCGTAGGGTATTCGCCCGCCGCATAGCGCTCCTCGGCGCGGTACGGCGTCACCCAGAGATTGTAGTCAATGAAGCTGGCTCGGCGGCGGGGCCAATCGTCCGCTGACAGAAGCGTCATCGCGTTGTGGCCCGGCGCAATCTGCAGGCTTACGGGATTGCCCAGCGGACCCTTGACGCTCGGGTTAATGACGCGCCAGAGCGCCGGTTTGTCCATCATCATGTGAAGCTCCGCGTCGCGCTCGACTTTGGCGATCTGCGGCTCTATAACCCAGATGCTTCTGCGCGGCGTTTCCGGACCCAGCCGTTTCGCTTTCAGCCGCTCGATCAGCAGACTGTTGGCTGCGCCGTCCACATCCAGGTCGAGGCGGAACGAGAAGAAATGATCGTGATTAGGCCCCACGACGTTCTCAGCCACGAGATGGCCATAGGCCAGGTCCTGTGACGCGCCGGCATCCTGAGCAGTGCGGCTCCTGACCGACTTTACGGCGAGAATTCCTGTCGCCCCGACGCCTACTCGAATCGAGCCATCCTGCCGGAAAACCCAATCGAAGACGTAGTCGTAGTTGCCGATCGTGGCCATCATCCGCAGGACCAGGTCGCGCCGCTTGCGGCTTTCGATCTGGTCGGCACCGTACTGATGACGCCAGGCGATATCGCCCGTCTCGCGCTCGAACAGGCACGCGGTGCGATAGCGCCGGACCGGAATCCCCTTCTGATTGCCGAACACGGAATCGAAATAGGCGGCGTGTTGCGGGCAGTCGGTGCCTGGTTCGAGCGGAGTCGCCACACCGCCGCGAAAGTTGAAGCCCTCTCCGGCGTCGATAAAGCTGATGTAGTACCAGCCCTCGTTCGGATCCATGTAGGGCACGAAGATTTCCGAAAGCGAGCCCTCGTACATCATCGAACGGTACCGGTCTCCATCGCGGTACTCGACGTTGGTGATGACCAGGCCCACGCGCGAATCCGTGCGGAAGTGAAAGCGCCAGTTCTGCCATTCCACCTGGCGCCCGGTAAGACGATAGCCGGGGCCTTGCGGCTGCTCGACGGAGATCGGCCCCGGGATCTCGCGCAATTTCCCGATCGAATCCACGTCATAGTCCCAGGCGCCGCGCGGAACCGGCACCGGTCCCGTGTCGATCACGCGTAGAACCTTTCGCTCATTGCAGTCCCACTCCACGATCAATCCTTCAATAGACCGGCCGCTCGAATTTTGTGTGCCGCGAAAATCCGTGCACGTCACGCGAAGGAGGCGCCGGCCCTGCTCGCCGGGAGTGGCGAAATAACCAGGCGAATTGCCGTCGCAGGAGATCGTGTCAAGGTCCGTGATGCCGCGATTGCGCATTGCGGCGCGCCATTGCTCGTTATGTTTTACCGCTTCTTCGATGCCCTCGAACTCCTCCGGGATGAGATTCGGCTGGACGCCCGGGAGTTCCGTCCACGAGAGCACCCGGCGGCCTTTGACATCGATCAGGGCCTCGAACGTTCGCGCACCCTGCTTTACAACCACGGTGGCTTCTCGGCGAAACGGCTGGCCGGGTTTCCATTGAAGGACTTCCGCCTTCGGCGGCTCATGCAGCGTAATACCGGCGTAGCGAGTGGCCGCGTCCACTCTGCCGGAGCTTTTCAGTGCTTCGTAGACCGCCCAGTATTCCGGAGCGGTCAAAGCATCCAGCGGATGGGGGCGCGTTTCCGCCCCGGGCAGTCGGGCGGCTGCCAGAAGCAAGATGAGCGCCGCGGCCCGCATCAAAACAGGAGCTTCAGAGCGAGTTGAATCTGACGCGAAGGCAGAGCGGCCGTTAGCTGTCCCGCGCTCGGCGTATCGAATTGATTGCTCAGACTGTCACCGCGGAAATTCGGGTGATTCGGCAGATTGAAAAACTCGGAACGGAACTGCATCGTGAAGCGTTCCGTCAGCGCGAAATTCTTAAATGCTGAGAGATCGACGCTCGAAAGGCCAGGAGCCGAGAGTATGTTCCGCCCGGAATTGCCGAACGAGCCGGGCCCGGCGGGCTGGAACGCCGCAGGGTTGTACCAAAGGTCGGGTCCTTGCCTGGATGGATACAGAGGTACTCCGATAACCCGGTCGGGCCGATCCTCGCCATCCGAATTTGACGAGCCGATATTTGCGGTAACGGTTCGCGGAGTACCGGTTTGAAACGCGAGGATTCCGAGGAGCTGCCAGCCGCCGATGACCAGGTTCGCGCCGCGGCCGATTCCGCTTCCCCAGCGCTTACCGCGCCCGAAGGGCAACTCCCAGGTGAAGCTGCCCACAAAGCGGTGCCGGATATCGAAGTCCGATCGCGCCTTCTCCCAATCCGGATGTGCCGAATACCGGAAACCGCCGCCGCCGAAGAATCCCAGCGATGCTTGGGACGCCTCGTCGATCGCTTTTCCGAAGGTGTAAGCGGTAAGAAAGCTCAGGCCTCTCGAAAAGCGCTTTTCCAGCTTGGTCTGAAGCGAATGATAATGCGAACTGCTGCACGAGCACCAGTCGGGGAGCCACGCGGTGAACGGATATGGCCGCCTGTCATCGATCGGAATCGACGGGTCCGGTGTGGGCGCCGCCTGGTTGACGTTTCGGAATTCGTAAAGCTTGGTGCCCTTCGATCCGGCGTAAGCGACCTCCATCACCGTGTTGCCGCCAAGCTCGCGCTGCACGCTCAAGTTCCAGTGCTGCACGTAGGGATTGCGGAAGCCCGGATCGAGAGCGAATAACTGTGGGCTGTCCGGCAGAGTCAGCGCGTCGAGCGGAAGGCCCTTCGAAAGCTGGTTCACACGCGGATTCGGCTCCAGGATACTCGGAGCGTTCCAGGTGGCCTGGAGGAAGAACGGCGGATTGTTTCCGGGGTTCGGGATGCTCAATGGACCGGCTTCATAGGCGGAATAGAAAATCCCATAACCGCCGCGAATCACGGTTTTGTTAAACGCGTTGTAGGCGAAGCCGACGCGCGGGCCAAAGTTGTTCTTGTCGGTCGGCACGAGTCCGCGAGGAGCATTGCGATTCACCTTCACCTGCTCGGGGAAGTTCGCCGGCAGAGGATCCTGGCGGCCCTTCACGATATCGAGCGTTCCCGTCGCAATATTGAAACTCGCTTGGGCGTCGTACTTCTCGCGGGTTGCTGCGACTAAGTCGTACCGCAGGCCAAGGTTCAATGTAAGCTTCCTCGTAACCTTGAAGTCATCTTGGAAATAGCCAAAAACGGCGGGCTGCTGGAAGGTATCGTTGATGAAAGATCCGACCTGCGCCTGGTTCTCCATTCCGAGCAGGAAATCCGCCGTCCCTAGCCCTGTGGTCGGGCGGTTATTGGGGTCGCGAGTGAAGTCTCCACTGAACGTGAAATATCCGCGCGGCACCGGCGGCTGGAGAATGGTGAAGTTCACGCGCGGCTTCACTTCGACGCCGATCTTCATCGTATGGCGGCCACGCACCAGGCTCAGGCTGTCGACGATGTGGAACACGTTTTGCACTTCGACGGTGGGCTGATACGTCGCACTTCCAAAATCAGTCAAATCATCGATGGAAAAAGCCGGCAGGCCCCCATTATTTGGGCCGAACGGAATTCCGGGCAGGCCGATCTCCGCGGAAAGATTCTTGTCGGAATTGAATTGCAGCCGCTCCGACCGGTTCCGGGTATAGCCCAGGCGCAGCTCATTCACCGTGGTGGGCGAGAAGATATGGGTCTCGGTGATGACGACATTGCGCGGGCGGTTCAGGAAGTCGCCGGAACTGAAAGCAGCCCCATCAATCGGCGGCGGAAGAGGGCCAGGCGGCGTTAGGGTTTGGTTGGAATAGCTGACGCGGCCGAAGATGCTGTCCTTATCCGAAAAGCGATGATCGATTCGAACATCGAACTGATCCACCGTGTCCGGTTCGCTTGGATTACTCAGAAAATTATTGGCCACGCCGGATGGCTCCACGGCGCCCGGCACGTTGGGCTGTGGAAACATATCCATAAGTTTCTTGGCCACGGGGTCCCAGCGCGAGCTGGGAATTTTATTTCCAGGGAAGGGCTGTCGCGTTGGGCCGGATGGGCCGCTTGTCGTGGTAGCCGGATCGAAGATCGGATTAAAACCGCTGAAGTCTCCGACTCGCCAGGCCGGCGGAGGAACCGAGGCAAGGAACGTACGACCCGTGCGGATGCGCGTTCCCTGGTAGTCGCCGAAGAAAAACGTTTTGTTCTTAATAATCGGCCCGCCCAGGCTGAACCCGAACTGGTTCAGCTTATAAGCAGGGATAGGCTGATCGCCCGCGTCAAAAAAGTTCTTCGCATCAAAGGCGCTGTTGCGCAGAAACTCATAGACGCTGCCGTGCAGATCGTTGGTGCCGGACTTGATCGTCACGTTGAGAACCGCACCGCCTGACCGGCCGAACTCGGCGCTCATTGAATTGGTCTGCACTTTGAACTCGGCGATGGCATCGGGCGGAGGGCCGATCACGAAGCTGGCTTCATTGACCAGATCTTCGGAAAGGCTGTTGTTATCTACGCCGTCGAGCAGATAGTTATTCTGATAGGGACGGACGCCGTTCGAGCTGAAGCCGCCCGTTTTCTCATCTCGCGCACCGGAAGGCGTGGGAGCCGTGCCCGAGGTCAGCACAGCAAGGCGCGTGAAGTATCGCCCGTTCAGAGGAAGATCGACGATCTGTTTGCTTTGCACAACCTGGCCCAGGTAGGATGTGTCGGTCTCGAGAAGCGGAGCCGCCGCGGCCACCTGCACGGATTCCGTCACCTCGCCGATCGAAAGCGTGGCATCCACGCGGACTCGGTCCTGCACATTGACCTGAATGTTAGAGCTGACGGCTTTCTTGAAGCCGGCTGCTTCCACGGTAACCGAGTATCTTCCCACCGGCAGCGGGGTTACAACATAGTCACCCTGGGCGTCCGTAACGGTTCGCTGGGAAATGCCGGTATCCATGTTGGTGACTGTGACTGCGGCATTGACGACAGAGTTCGCCGAAGGGTCAAGAACAGTTCCGACGATGGAACCCGTAGTAGTTTGCCCCACCAGCGGGCAGAGAATCAGCAAGAGAACGGTGCAGGCTGCAACAAACGTACGCACAGTTACCCCCTTGGCTCGATGATGAGTTCCACTATGAGATATTCCTGCCGATGTGTCAACAGGAATAAGAAGCGGTTAACTCAAATTAATGCGTCAGAGGTTGAGAAAAGCGAATTTACAAAATTTGCATCAGCGCGTGCGGGTGTGGTGCGCCACCCATTGTCCGACCGTTTCAAGCGCAACAGGCGCGATCGTTTCCTCAATCTTGGCATATTCGGCGGGAGACCCGGTCTCGCTGGTCTGAAAAAGGTGGTTGAGCCTCGGCAGCTTAATGACGGCATAATCCGGATTGCGCCCTGCCTCAAGCGCCGCGACAATGGCCGGCAAATTCTGGCTTGGCGGTACCTGTAAATCCAGCTCACCATTTAGAGCCAGGACCGGCACTTTAACAAGGCTGAGCGTGTTACGAGGATCGTAATTCAGGAACGCACGGAACCACGGAGAAGTTGCAAACCGGAGTTGCGCATCCAGGTGCTGTGCCACTCCGCCCAGGGCTCGCTGCTGATCCGGCGGAAGGCTGCCCCGCAGGGCGCTGAGCCGCTCACGGATTTTCTTCTCCGCCACGGGGTTATCCTTTTCGCTTTTGATGATGTCGTAGATCGCCTGGTTCATGTCCCGGACTTTTGCGGCCATGTCTTCGGGCATTCCCATCGCTCTGCTGATGAGATACCCTTGCGCTCGCAGGATCTGCTCTCCTGTAACCCCAGGCCCGGCCATCATCACGACAAAGCGGACATCGCGAGAGCGCACCGCCGCCATCGGAGCTACGGTGCCACCCTCGCTATGGCCGATCAGGCCGATTTGGCCCGGATCGATCTCTTTGCGGCTCTTGAGATACTCGACGCCGGCAAGGGCGTCTTCCACAAAATCCTGCGTCGTGCTCTCGGCGAACTTGCCGGTGGACTTGCCGGTTCCGCGGTCATCAGCGCGCAGCACAGCAATGCCTTGGCGCGTCAGAAAGTCGGCGAGCACGAGAAACGGATGATGCCCGGCAAGCGACTCATCCCGATCCTGCGGACCGGATCCGGTGATCAACAGCACGGCTGGAAATGGCGCTCCCGAACGAGGCAAAGTCAGGGTGCCGGCAAGCCGAATCTTTGCCGTGCGGTTTTCAAACGCGACCTCCTGCTCGTCGTACGGATACGGCTTTTTTGGCTCCTGAGGACGCCGAAACACCGGCGTCTCGGCATTGTGCCGCAACGTCAGGGGCACGGCGACTCCGCTCTGGCGAAACTCTCCCATTATTTCCGAGCCCTCGCCGCGCAGCGTGCCGCGATAAGAAGCGCCAATGCTTGCGATCTCGATCGCTACCGTGTCGTTCGTTTGAGTCACGGTGGTGATTGGGATCCCAGCCGCGTTCTGATCAGGGCTGTCGAGCGTTCCGGCCCAGCGGCCATCAGCCACACGGTTGAGGTGCAGCACCAGCCGCAAGCGTATGGGCCCCGCTTCGAGCACGCCCATCCAGTTGCCTTCCAGATTCGGGGGCGCAGCTTGGAGAACGCCCACGACCGCGCAGAGCACACCAATTCGCTTCACATTCGCTCCGTTCATCCCATTATCCGGTCCGCCAGCGGCCTATGATGAGGCATGCGCATCGACGCTCATCAGCATTTTTGCGACCTGGCCGCTTCAGTTATCGATGGATGCCGCCCGAGCCGTCGCGGTTGCGCCGCAATTATCTGCCCCAGGATTTCCAACCTATTCTGGAGCTGCACCGGTTCGATGGCTCCATCGTAGCGCAGGCCATAAACGCGTTCGCGGAAACGCACCGGCTGCTCTCGATCGCCTCCCGGCACGAGTTCGTCCGGGGAGTTGTGGGATGGGTAGACCTGGCCGATCCTAATTGAGCCGGGTTCTCGATGACCTACAGCTTCACCCTAAATTCAAAGGTGTGCGCCATCCGGTGGAGGACGAGGCAGATATGAAGTGGCTGATGCGCGCGGATGTGCTGCGCGGCCTTCGAGCTCGCGCGCCGCGGTCTGCCGTATGATCCATCCACAAAGGCATGCGGAAGCACAAAGGGATGATTTTGTACGGGAGCGGCTAGAATTCTAAGGAAGGCATATGCCATGACGAATCCTTCTCATCCCGGCGCAATCGTACGGCACAAGCGCTTGGAGCCGCTGGGCGTCGCGGTCACCGAAGCCGCCCAGGTGCTCTTGCTTAGACGCGCAGTCTTCCGGACCCGCAGTAGCAGCCGCGCTGAGAGCGGTGCTCCAGGAATCCCCTTCGATGCATGAGCCTAGACAAGCCTCAGTCATGGCCTGACGCGGCGCCGAAGCCGGCCTTTTCTCCAGATAGCCGTGAGCGCAATCTCGAGCGGCTGCGCAGTGAGCCTTTTGACTTCCTGATCGTCGGAGGTGGTATTAATGGCGCGGGCGTCGCTCGCGACCTGGCGCTGCGCTCGCAGCGCAGCGGCATTCCCTTGCGAGTGGCTTTGATTGAGCAACGGCACTTTGCGTCAGGCACGAGCGGCAAGAATTCTCAATTGCTCCATGGCGGACTTCGGTACTTGAAGCAGCTCGAGTTCCGCCTGGTGCGCGAATCGCTGCGGGAGAGAGGCGTACTGCTGGCATTGGCGCCGCATCTCGCGGAACCGCTTTCGTTTTTGATTCCCTTCTACAGCCGCACCGACGCGATGTTCTACGGCAGTGGTCTTTGGCTCTATCATTTTCTGGCCGGCAAACGAAGCAGAGGAAGGCCGCGTTTTCTAACGCCTCGGGAACTGGCGCGGCTCGAGCCCGGTTTGGCAAGGCAGAATCTTGTGGGCGGCGGCATCTATGAAGACGGCCGTGTACACTCCGCGCGCTTCCTCCTGGAGAATATCTTCGATGCCGCGCGCTGGGGTGCCGTGATCGCCAACTACACGCGCGCTGATGACGTGACCGGAAGCGGAGCCATGGCGACAGAGGTATTTTCCGGCGACCGGTTCTTCATACGAGCTCGCAAGATCATCGATGCTACCGGACCCTGGGAATCGGCTGAACCGCTGCGGCTGGTACGCGGCTCCCATATCGTGGTTTCGCGGCTTAACGCGAGTAACCATGCAATCGCGTTCTTCGAAGAAACCGGCCGCATTGTGTTTGTAATACCGTGGGGGAGCCGCCTACAGTTCTCCCTCGTCGGCACTACCGATTGCGACCATACGCAAGGGCCCGATTGCGTTGCCATCTCTCCGGGAGAAGTGCAATACCTGCTCAATATCCTGCGGCGAATTTACCCAACGGCTGAACGCGTCGAGCCGATTGCCGCGTTTAGTTCGTTGCGTCCGTTGGTGGGCGGGGGCGAGGAATCGGCTAGCGAAACCAGCCGTGAGCACCGGATTTGGAATTCCAGCGACGGCGTGCTGCACATTGCCGGAGGCAAGTACACCACTTACCGTCTGATGAGCGAACAGGCCGCGGACCAGTGTCTCCGCGAGGTAGCGCCGGAGCTGGTGGGCAGGTGTTTCACAACGGAGACTCCTCTTGGCGGCAACACGGCCCAATCGTTTCAGAGCCTGATGGAGGATGCTCCCGTGCTTGCCGCCGGCATGGGTCTCGAACCCGAAGAGGCGCGCGTTACTGTGCGGGAATACGGATTGCAGGCGGGCACATTGCTGTCGCTTGTGCCTCCCAGCGGGCCCGATCGCTTGCTGCGCGCGCGCATTGCCTTCGCCGTGCGGCATGAGATGGCCCGCCGCCTCGCTGACTTTCTGTTCGTCTCAAGCTATATCGGTTATGAGCGGAGTTGGACTCCCGAGGATCTGATGCCTCTGGCGCACGAGATGGGATCGCATCTCGGATGGAATCATGCCCGCGTGGAAGAGGAAGTGCGCCTTGCTTTGACGGTCTGTCTTGCGGCATAACTCTGCGCACCCTGAATGCGCGTGGACCGACGATCAGAGCGGCCTTCGCAGCCGGGCTGCCAACCGGGAGGCCCGCTCGAACTCGTCCTGCATCTGGCGAGTGCGCAGATTCTCGCGCAGGTGCTCGAGCTCCCCGATATAGGCGGCAAGAGCCTGGTCGATTGAATCCGCGTTGGTGGCGAGGATATCGCGCCACAGTTCATACGAGCTCAACGCGAGGCGGGTCGAGTCCACAAGCCCGGGGCCGGAGACGCGCAGGTCCTCGGGTTCTTCCAATGTCGCGCCAACCAGCGCTGCCAAGGCCGTCGACGCTAATTGGGGCAAATGAGAGGTGTAGGACACCAAACGGTCATGCTCGGCGGCGCCAAGGACCACGACGCGGGCGCCAATCCGTTCGAGCCACATCGTGAAGCTGCGGGCGGGGTTGGTCTCCAGTTCCCTGGGATCAGAAGGGGTGAGCACGTATGTGCGCCCGCGAAAGAGGTCGGGATCGGCCGCCGCGACGCCGCGTTTCTCCTTACCCGCCATCGGATGTCCGCCCAGAAACTGGCACCGGCGAAGCTGATTGCGGGCAGCGGAGCATATCGCGTGCTTCGTGCTCCCAGCATCGGTGACCAGCATCTCAGGGCGGACGAGAGTATTTAACCGTCGCAGCGTGTCGAGAATACGGCCGATCGGCTGGGAGAGATAGAGAACATCGGCTTGCGCCGCGGCGCGGTCGAGCGACTCGCCTCGATCGATAGCTCCGTGCTCGAGCGCGGCGCGGAGGGGCGCCTCCGAACTGACACCCAGAATCGTCCCGCGGAAGCCTGCCTTCCGCAGCGCCAACCCAAGTGATCCGCCGATCAGGCCGACGCCGACGATCGCCAGCGTGTCCATCAGATCGCGCGGCCTACTGCGGGTGCAATCATAGCCAACTGCTTCATCAGCTCGTGGAATTGTGTGGGGCGGAGTGATTGCGCGCCATCACTCAAAGCGTGGTCCGGATCGTGATGCACCTCAACGATCAGACCGTCGGCGCCCGCCGCCACTGCGGCTCGCGCCATGGGAACGACCTTGTCGCGACGTCCGACTCCATGCGAAGGATCCGCGATAATCGGCAGGTGCGAGAGCTTGTGTACGACCGGGATCGCTGAGATGTCCATCGTATTGCGAGTGTAGGTTTCAAACGTGCGAATCCCGCGCTCGCATAGGATCACGTTGTAGTTTCCGCCCGAGAGAATATATTCGGCCGACAGCAGCATCTCTTCGATAGTCGCGGAAATGCCGCGCTTCAACAGCACCGGCTTAGACTGCCGGCCCAATTCGCGGAGAAGGTTGAAATTCTGCATGTTGCGCGCGCCAACCTGCAGAATATCGGCATACGTGGCCACCAGCGAGATCTGGGTCTGATCCATAACCTCGCTGACGACGAGGAGGCCCCTGCGATCCGCAGCCTCGCGCAGCAGCCGGAGGCCCTCCTCTCCCAGACCCTGGAAACTGTAAGGTGAGCTGCGCGGCTTAAATGCGCCTCCACGGATGACTTTAGCGCCAGCGCCCGCCACCAGCGCTGCCGCGCACTCGATCTGCTCCTTGCCTTCTACGCTGCAAGGACCCGCCATGACCACAACCTTGTCTCCGCCGATCTCCACATCGCCGATTTTGACGATCGTACCGGAGGGCCGGAAACCCCGGCTGGCAAGCTTGTAGGGCGAAGCGATCCGATGCGCCTCCTTCACTCCATCCATCACTTCGAAGATCGCCACATCGAAGTCGTATCTGCCGCCAACGCCGCCAAGGACCGTATGCAGAACTCCTGTAGACCGATGCACATCGAAGCCGAATTCCACCAGCCGGTCGATGACCGCCTGAATCTGCGCTTCACTGGCATCCTGTTGCATTACCACTAACATGGGGGTTCTCCTTCGGACTCCATTCGCAGCCGCTGTACGGTACGCATTTCATCGATGATGCGCTCGAAGATGCGCCGAACGGCGTCGGCGCTCAAGGGACCGCGATTGTGTCCGGTCACATTCTGAAAAACTTGGTCTTCACGCTTCGGCTCGTAGATCGGCAGTCGAGCTGCCCGCTTAATCCGGCCGATCTCTTCAACAACGCGCGTCCTTTCGTTGAGCAACTCAAGCAGCCGCAGGTCTACCGCATCGATACGCTCGCGGCATGCGGCCAGCGTTTCGAGAGCGCACTCTCTGGTCATCGCTCCCCCGCTGCGGCGCCGTTGGGCCGCGCCAGATCGAACCCGTGCTTGAGCTCCCGCACAAAGGATTCCAGTTGCAGCTCCAGAGACGTGTTCTCCAGATTTCGCTCGATCAGGCTGACGATTGCGCTTCCCACGACAACACCCTCCACGACATTACCGAGCTCCGCCACATGCTCGGGTTTGGAGATTCCGAACCCGACTGCCAGCGGCAGATTCGTTACCGCCCGGACCGCTCGCACAAGCGGTATCACGCTTGCGGACAACGATTCCCGTTCCCCGGTGACACCGGTACGGGAAACCAGGTACACAAATCCTGTCGAGTATTCGGCCAGCAGACGCAGCCGGCGCTCGGTGCTGGTGGGCGCGGCCAAAAACACAGTGTCCAGGCCTTGTCCGCGCATAGCTTCGACATAGCTTTTCGCCTCTTCCACACTTGCGTCTGTAAGCAGGCAGCCGTCAATGCCTGCCGCCACGGCATCGCGGGCAAGATCGTCGAGGCCGTAACGCAGCACGGGATTCAGATAAGTGAACAAGAGCAGCGGCACTTCGGAGTTGCGGCGGATCTGGCGGGCGATCTCGAGCACTTTTTGCAGGTTGGTGCCCGCCCGCAGCGCCCGCTCGCCGGCGCGCTGAATTACTGGGCCGTCGGCGATCGGATCGGAGAAAGGAACGCCGAGTTCGATCAGGTCGGCGCCGCCCCGAACCAGCGCCCCGATCAGGTCTGGCGTGCGCTCGGGGGACGGATCTCCGGCTGTGAGATATGCGATCAATGCCTTTCGGCCGCTCTGCCCCAGATCGGCGAAAAGCCTGGATATGCGCGTAGCTGGCATCAATGCAAATCGAGTTCCTGGAAATGTTCGCGGTAGATATCGATGTCCTTATCGCCGCGGCCCGAGAGATTGACGAGAAATATTTCGCCTTTAGCGGATGGAGCGCGGCGAATGGCCTCCGCCACGGCATGAGCCGATTCCAGGGCGGGAATCAAGCCTTCCAGCCGCGATAGCAGGCGTGCAGCCGTCAGAGCTTCGTCGTCGTTGCAGGAGACGTATTCGGCGCGGTGTTGATCGTGCAGCCAGGCGTGCTCCGGGCCGATCAAGGCATAATCCAGACCGGCCGAGACGGAATGCGTGAGCGCAATCTGTCCGTCGGAGTCCTGCAGCACGTAGCTGTAAGCGCCTTGGAGCACGCCGGGGGAGCCGCCCTGGAACCGAGCCGCGTGCTCACCGAGGCTGAGGCTGCGCCCTCCCGCTTCCACACCGACCAGGCGCACCGATTCGTCCGGTATGAAAGCGTGAAAAGCGCCAATCGCATTGCTGCCGCCTCCCACGCACGCCAGCACGACATCCGGAAGGCGTCCTTCAGCAGCCAGGATCTGCTTCCGCGCTTCTTCCCCAATCACCTTCTGAAAATCCCGCACCATGAGCGGGTAAGGGTGCGCGCCGAGCGCGGAACCAAGCAGGTAGTAGGTCGTTCCGACATTCGTGACCCAGTCCCGCATTGCTTCGCTGATGGCATCCTTTAGAGTCCGGCTTCCCGTGCTCACGCCGATCACCTGGGCCCCCAACAAGCGCATCCGGAACACATTGAGCCGCTGGCGGCGCATGTCTTCCTCGCCCATGTAGACGACGCATTCGATGCCCAGCAGAGCCGCTACGGTAGCGGTTGCTACGCCGTGCTGGCCCGCGCCGGTCTCGGCTATGATGCGGTTTTTGTGCATACGGCGCGCGAGCAGCCCCTGACCCAGGCTGTTGTTGATTTTGTGCGCTCCGGTGTGCAGCAGATCCTCGCGCTTGAAGTAGATCCGCGCTCCGCCGAGGTGCTCGCTCAAGCGCCGGGCGAAGTACAACGGCGTCGGCCGTCCCGCATAGTTTCGCAGCAGGTCATTCAGCTCCTCCTGGAAGCAGCGATCCTGCCGGGCGTCGCTGTATGCTTTCTCCAGCTCCTCTAGCGGCGCCATCAAAACTTCCGGAACGTATTTTCCGCCGTACGGTCCATAGTGCCCGCCGGCATCCGGTTGTGAAATCATCATGGGAGTGCCGCCAGAGCGGCCTTCAAAAAAGTAGCCATCCGACCGTGGTCTTTGCGGCCCGGGGCGCTTTCGATTCGGGAGCAAACATCCACGCCCCACGGACGGACGCGCGCGATCGCCTCGGCCACGTTTTCCGGGCTAAGGCCGCCGGCAAGAATAATCCGTTGCCCGTTGCCTGCCGCTACACTCCAATCGAATGGCTCACCCGAAGCCGGCCCATCTAGAAGGACGGCCTCCGCCGGGCAATCCAGCCACTCAGGCACGCTGCTTTGCACGCGAAATGCTTTCCAGATACGGAAGCCCGCGGGATACTGCGCCGGAGTCTCACGGCCATGAAGCTGCACAACATCCAGGCCCAGCCGCCGCGCTATTTCCGCTACGCAATGGGCCGGTTCATCGACGAATACTCCCACCTTCCACACAGTATCCGGCAGCTCCGGAATCAGTGCCGCCGCTCGTTCCTCGGTCAGATAACGCGGACTTTGCGGAAAGAAGTTGAAGCCGAGCGCCGAAGCGCCGCCGTCGATTGCCGCCCAGGCATCGTCGCGATTCGTGATCCCGCAGATCTTGACCATCATCCGATTTCCAGCAGAGTGCGAAGCGCTCCGCCTGGATCGCCGGATCGCATCAAGTGCTCCCCTACCAGGAACGCTTGGTAACCAGCATCACGGAGGCGCTGAATATCCTCAGGATTGTCGATCCCGCTTTCACTCACGGCAATAACGCCCGAGGGCATGTGCTCTGACAGGCGCAGCGAGGTTTCGAGCGATACCTGGAACGTGTGAAGATCACGGTTGTTAACTCCGATGATTTCGGCTCCCGCTGCGGCCGCCGCATCCAATTCTTCTCGATTATGAACTTCGACCAGCGCGGCCATTCGGAACTGCGCGGCTAACTCGCGGAACCGGCGGATCTCGGGTTCGCGCAGAATCGCGGCGATGAGCAGGATCGCATCGGCGCCGCTCGCCGCGGCCTCCAGCACGTGGAGCTCATGGATCGTGAAATCCTTGCGCAAGACCGGAAGCATGGCAGCGCCGCGCGCGGCTTTCAGATGCTCCAAACTGCCTTGAAAGAAATCGCCGTCAGTCAAAACGGAAAGTGCCGCTGCCCCGCCTTGTTCGTAGTCGCGGGCGAGCAATACAGGATCAAAGTCATGCGCCAGGACGCCCTTGCTGGGTGAAGCCTTCTTGATTTCGGCAATGATTGCGGGGGTTCGGGACATCAGGGCCTGCCGGAAGTCACGCCGTGCGGCTATAGCTTCAGCGGCTCGCCGCTCCCATTCCCGGCGGCAGGGAGCCGCGCGTTCCAACTCTTCGCGCTTCCGGGCGACAATACGGGTCAGGATGTCCGGAATAGTCTCGATCAAGCGTTAAGCTTTTATGGTATCAAAGCCGGAAGCGGGGTCAGCCGATATTAGCGGATGAAGAAAACGGTAGAACCCGGGCCACCGTTAACGGCAAAGGGGGGGAGATCCCTTCACCGCTTCCGATGGCCCGAAGCTGACGCTCACCGTATAGTGAGCGAGATGTCATTTTCGTTTCATGGTGTCGCCCGAATTTTTCCCTCCCACCGCAGTCCTACCCGCCAGAGCCGTGGCGCGCCAATCAGAGCTGTAGGGCTGTAGCCGACTACGAATTGGCGGTCCAACAAATTTTCGAAAGCGAGCGAAGCGGAAAGGCCTGCCTTCAAACGCTGCCGCAGCATCAGTTGCAGTGTGGCATACCCGGGCAGCAGAAACAGATTTTGATCATCTTCAAATTGTGCCCCAAAGCTCCGCAGCCCCATGGAAGCCAGAGTGTCGCCTTTCTGATAACTGAGCTGTGCCGAGCCCTGATGGCGCGGCACCTGCGGCAGTCGTGGCCCGGTTTCATATCGGGAATCCACGAACAGATATCCGACTTCTCCGCGCCATGCTCCCCAGCGATGATGTGCGTCCAGTTCGAAACCACGGCTGAGCGCTGCCGCGGCGTTCTGCCGCTGGCGAACGATCAGGTTGGGAGAGACCGAAAGCGTCACGTTGGTGATGAGATCTCCAATTGAATTGCGATACGCGGTAAGCCGGACACCTGAGGACTCGCCCACAAAGTCGATGCCGACCTCCGCGCCGAACAGCGTCTCGGGACTCAGCCTGTCATTGGCCTGGGTGACGGCATTGCCTACGCGGAACTCGCGGAACAGTTCGTTCAGAGTGGGCGCGCGAAAACTGCGGTACACAGAGCCGCGCGCTCTCCACCGTCCGCGTCCCACTACCAGGCCGGCACTCGGGCTGAAAAACGTACGGTCCTGCCCGGTAAAGCTGTGCCGCGCGCCGGCAAAAAAACGCGCCGCTCCCAACGACCGGCTCGCCTGCACGAATACCCCATGCTGCAGCATCGTTCCGCCGCCCACTCGCTTGCCGGAAGGGAACAGCGAATCCGTGCTGAATCCTGCCACTCGGTAGAGATCGGCGCCGGCCAACACACCCCACTGCGAGGCGTCCCGTTTCCAAAGCCCGGCGGCCCCGGTAGCCTCCGAAGGTACCTCCTGCAAGTAAGTAAGCCGCTCTGTGTTGCGATCGGCAGAGATCGAAGAAAAACTGCTGCGGAAGTCTTCACGCGTGTGGAAGACCAGCAAAGAAACCGAGTCCTGCTTATGAGCAGCTTCATAATGCAGCACCGCTTCACCCAGACCAGTCGAGTTGTTCTGCAGCGCGGTGCCGTTGGCGCGGTCCTCGGCAAGAATATCGGCCTTGAAGAACAGCTTGTGGACATCACCGAAATAATCGGCGCGAATGTCGCCGGTTACGAACCGTACGCCGGCCCGGCGGTCCACGGAGCCGCGAATCTTCTCCGGAACAATGAAGTATCCATCCGTCGTAAAAGCGCGTCCGAAGCCTGCCAATGCCCAGCGGTTCCACAGATTGGAGTAGCCAAGCGAGACTTCGTGCGAGTTCTGGCTGCCGCCCTCATAACTGGTCTGGAGCCGCTGCCGCTCGGGCTCGCGGGAAAACATCGTGATCGCGCCGCCCATCGCGCGATCGCCGAAGAGGCTGGTGGAGGCGCCGCGCGAAATCTCCACCTGGTTCAACTCGTATGGCGAGAGTCGCGTCCAGTACACCCAGCCTCCGAACGGATCATTGACAGGGATGCCGTCCCACAGCACCAGACTTCGGCTCGCGCCGGATGAGCCGACGCCGCGGAGCGAAACCCCTTGTGTAGTTGGGTGAGCTACCAGACTGGATGACCGGCGAAACAGACTGAACCCGGGGATGTCGCGTAGCCGATCGTCTAAATTAATGCCGGGCGTCTCTCCAAGCTGCTGCTGGTTGAGCACCGAGACATTCGCCGGGGCTTCCGCCGTAATGTTCTCAATGACGGTGATGGACGTCGTCACGGGATCCGGCTGCTTCTGCTGGCCCGCCATCCAGGCCGGGAAAAGCATCCAAATCCAGAACGCAAGCGCCGGTCCAGCCCAAATCCTGCAGGCGCTGGGGTGAGGCTGTGAGCACAATCCGATAGCTGATCTCATCGGCGGGCGCGTCCGGAGGCTTCCCATATAGCGGAGAAACCAAGGCCAGATACTTCAGAATAGTATAAATGTCGCCTTCCTCTGGAACTCGCAGATCGAACTCCTGAGCGCGGAAATGGATGTTGGTGCCTCTCAGTGAAAGGCGCCATGCCAGGAACGCCGAGCAGGCAACAGCTTTCTCGAACCACGGCTCGAAGCTCGCCGGGACGTCGCGATCGAGAAAGATTTCGACCGCTTGTTCCTGTTCCCGCGCAAATTCCCGCACCTGCAGATCGCCCGTGTGTGCGCTGGACTTCCAATCCACGTGGCGAGCGCTCTCGAATGCTTCATAGGGACGGATCCGGTAAAAATCGCGGCCGAGCCCCCGGAAATGAGTTTCGATCTCCCCATTGATTCCCGCCAGCAGCTCTTCGAATCCGGGCTGCGGATCCAGGCTTGGATACACGAGAACTTCGCGGCGCAATGTCACGCGCGCAGTCTTCTCGAGGAATCCGAAAGGAAACTTTGTGGAAAACGCGAAGCTGTTCCGGTCATGCAAACCGCGGCGCATGAATCGGACCTGCACGGTCTCCTCGATCGTCGCGCCACCAGGAACGACGGGGAAATAAATCGCGGAAGTCAGGGCCGGCGGACCGTCTGTATTCAGGCCAACTACATGGATGGAAAACGAAGGCATGCCGAACTTCAGGTTTCGGACATACAACCGGGCGGAAACCGTGCGTCCAGCCGAAACGTGTTCGGGAACCAGCAGGTCCAACTCCAGCCCGGCCAGGCACAGCCTGCTAATGAAGCCGGAGACGAGCAGCGTAGAAAGCATGGTCGCCAGAATCAGGAACAAAAGATTATTGGCTGAAATGGCTGCGCTTGCTGCTACCGCAACTACCGCCACGGTAAACAGCACGCCGCCGCGAGTGACTTTGTATTTCCTGTGCCGAAGCAATCCGCCGCGCCACTTTTGCATGCGGGTCCGCATTGCCGTTTCCGCGCCCATTCTTTTCTGTTGTGTCACAATCGGAAGTTTCATGTCGAGTCCCACCGCGGACGGTCACAGTAAACGGCCACAGCTCCGGCGCGCCTTGAGCCTATGGGACCTGCTCTTCTACGGCATCGTGCTGATCCAGCCGACGGCGCCGATGCCGCTGTTCGGCGTCGTGAGCCAGGAGGCGCGCGGCCATGTCGTGACCGCTGTTCTGATCGCGATGGTCGCCATGCTCTTCACCGCGATCAGTTACGGCCGGATGGCGCGGGCTTATCCGAGCGCCGGCTCGGGCTATACCTACGTTGGCCGTGAGATCCACTCCGGTCTGGGATTCATCACCGGCTGGAGTATGGCAATGGATTACATGCTCAACCCGATCATCTGCACAATCTGGTGCAGCAAGGCTTCCGGGAATATCATCCCTCAGATTCCTTATGCCGTCTGGGCAGTATTCTTCGCCGTGCTGTTCACAGGGTTGAACCTGCGCGGAATTCGGGCTACTGCGCGAACTAATGAACTGCTCGTGCTGGGCATGTTCAGCGTAATTGTTTACTTTTTTGTTGCGGCTGTGCGCTATCTGCTGCATCAGCCCGCGGTCTCGCTCACGCGGCCGTTTTATGATCCCGCGACCTTCTCCTGGCAGGCCATCTCTACGGGAACTTCCATCGCCGTCCTGACTTATATCGGGTTCGACGGCATCTCCACACTTTCCGAAGAAGTGCACAACCCGCGGCGGAACATTCTGCTGGCCACCGTACTTACTTGCCTGATTACCGGGCTGCTGGCGACGCTCGAAGTTTATGCCGGGCAGCTCGTTTGGCCCGACTACGCCACATATCCGGATGTCGATACGGCGTTTTCCTACGTAGCGGGACGCGCAGGCGGCATTGTGCTCTTCCATGTCGTGAACTTCACGTTACTTGTAGCCACGATCGGCTCTGGCTCAGGATCGCAACTGGCTGCCGCCCGCCTGCTCTACGGAATGGGCCGCGACAACACGCTGCCGCGGAGGTTTTTTGGCGCGATCGATGCGCGTCGCGCCATTCCGCGGAACAATGTCCTGTTCACGGGCGTGCTGATTCTAGGCGGCGCTTTCCTGATGAGCTATCAGTTGGGAGCCGAGCTCCTCAATTTCGGAGCTTTCGTGGCATTCATGGGTGTGAACGCCGCGGCCTTCGTACGGTACTTTATTCGTGAGCGCCAGCACACCTTGACCAACTTCCTTCCGCCGGTACTGGGTTTCGTGATCTGCGGGTACATTTGGATGAGCCTGCGGACTCCGGCACGGATCGCAGGCGGGATCTGGCTGCTGGTAGGTGTCGCCTATGCCGCATATAAAACGGCGGGTTTTCGGAAGACCATCGAATTCTCTGAGGTCCCCGCCGAGTGAGAAGATGAGCGTATGAAGATTCTCGCCGGTGTGCTGTTTCTGGCTTCGCTGGGCTCCGCTTCTGAATGGAAACAGCTCTTCAACGGAAGAGATTTGAGCGGATGGGGATTCGTCGGTCCGGGGCGTTTTGTCGTCGAAAATGGGGCATTGAAAACCGAAGGCGGCATGGGGCTGCTGTGGTACAAAGGCCAGAAGTTCGGCAACACGACCATTCGCGTGGTATTCAAAACCACGACGCCTAAAGACAATTCCGGCGTCTATATTCGCTTGCCGGAGCCGCCGCCGGATCCCTGGTATGCGGTGCATAACGGTTACGAGGTGCAGATCGACGCTGCCGGCGACGAGTGGCACTGCACGGGCGCGCTCTATTCATTGAGCAAAGTATCGCGACCAAACCAAAAGCCGGTTGGAGAATGGAACACGATGGAGATCGCTTTGAAGGGCGACGAAACAATCGTCAGACTGAACGGCGAAGTGGTAAACGATTTCCACGGCGGTCAACCGGTGCCTCCCAGGAAGGCCTGGTATGAACCGGCGCGCGGTCCGCGGGCCGAAGCTGGCTATATTGGGATTCAGAACCACGATGCGGCTTCTACCGTGTACTTCAAGGAAGTCGCGGTTCTGGCGCGGTAATCCGCGGGCCGAATCATGAGCACCAAAGTCCGATGGGGAGTGCTCGGCGCCGCGAAGATTGCCGTAACAAAAGTCATCCCCGCCATGCAGAAGGGCGAGCGGTCGGAAGTGGTTGCGATCGCTTCGCGCGACCGGCAGCGCGCCGAACAGGCAGCCGCCAGGCTCGGTATTCCAAAATTCTTTGGGTCTTATGAAGAACTATTGGCTGACCCGGAGATTGAAGCGGTTTACAATCCGCTTCCGAATCATCTACACCTTCCATGGTCAACCAAAGCGGCGGAGGCCGGCAAGCATGTTCTCTGCGAAAAACCGATCGGGCTGAATGCCGGAGAAGCGCGGAAACTCATCGAAGTCCGCGACCGGACCGGTGTCCGTATCGGCGAGGCGTTTATGGTGCGCACGCATCCGCAATGGGTGCGCGCACGGGAGTTGGTGCGTTCCGGTCGCATCGGAGATTTGCGCTGCGCCTCAGGGTTCTTCAGCTACTTCAACCGCGATGCAGCCAACATTCGCAATATCGCGGAATACGGCGGCGGAGCCCTGATGGATATCGGATGCTATCCGATTCAAACATGCCGTTTCGTTTTTGGCGAAGAGCCGCGGCGCGTCATAGGCATCATGGAGCGCGATTCACAGTTCGGCACAGACCGGCTTACGTCGGTGCTGCTCGATTTTCCGTTCGGGCAGACGGTTTTTATCTGCAGCACACAGCTTGTCCCTTACCAACGCATGCAATTCTTCGGAACACAGGGCCGGATTGAGGTCGAGATCCCCTTCAATGCGCCGCCGGACCGCTCCTGTCGAATTCTGATAGACAGCGGCGCAGACTTGTTCGGCGCTGGTATTGCAGTCGAGTCATTTGGCGTTTGCGATCAGTACACGTTGCAGGGCGATGCGTTTTCGAAGGCCATTCAGGAAGAGACAGAAGTGCCCACGCCGCTTGAGGACTCGGTCCGCAACATGGCGGTCATAGACGCGGTGGTTCGCTCTATGGAATCCGGGTTATGGGAGGCGCCCCGCTAGTTTGCTGTGCTTGCGGCCGAAGGGGAAATAAATCGCAAATCCGATCAGCAGCCACACTAGGAAACGCACCCAGGTTTCAAGTGGAAGCGCCAGCATCAGAAGAAGGCAGAATCCGATCGAGACTAAAGGCAGGAATGGCGACCAGGGGACGCGGAATCCGCGGGGCCGGTCCGGCTGCTTGCGCCGCAGCACAATCACGCCGGCTGAGACGACGATAAAAGCGAAGAGCGTTCCGATGTTCGCAAGATCGGCGAATGTCCCGATATCCCAAACGCCGGCGGGTATTCCAACGGCGAGCCCCGCGACCCAGGTGCTGATATGCGGAGTCTTGTGCACCGGGTGCACGCGCGAGAACGCACGCGGCAGCAGGCCGTCTCTGGACATCGCAAACCAGATGCGCGCCTGCCCGTATTGAAACACCAGCAGGGAAGAGATCATTCCCATGATCGCGCCCACGCTCACCCACTGGCGAATCCGCTCGTAACCCAGAGTCTTCAGCGCCGTCGCCACCGGGGCGGCATTGTTTAGAGTGTCGTAACGGGATATGCCGGTAAGCACGAGCGCCACCGCGATGTAGAGCAGCGCGCAGATGACCAACGTGGCAATAATGCCGAAAGGCAGGTTGCGCTGGGGATGCCGGCACTCTTCGGCGGCCGTGGAGACCGAGTCAAAGCCGATATACGTGAAGAAGACGATCGCTGCGCCGCTCAACATCCCCGAGAATCCGTTTGGTAGAAAAGGGCTCCAGTTTGACAAACGGACGGCTCCCGCGGCCCCCACAACGAAAATCAGAATCGCCGCGACCTTCACCAAGACCATGATGTTGTTCGTGCCCGCGCTCTCGCGGACACCGCGGACGAGCAGATAGCTGAGGATCAGTAGAATGAGCAGGGCGGGGAGATTGAACCAGCTTCCGGTCAGCCGCCCCTCTGCAATGATCGGGCCGGCGATCTGGACAGGGAGATGCCAGCCGAACACGGCGTCGAAAATACTGTTGAGATATGCTGAAAATCCAACCGCGACCGCCATATTCGAGACGGCATATTCCAGAATGAGGTCCCAGCCAATGATCCAGGCGATGATCTCGCCGAGGGTGGCATACGCGTAGGTGTAAGCGCTGCCCGCGATTGGGATCATGGAAGCCAGCTCGGCGTAGCATAACGCAGAGAAGCTGCAGGCCACGGCGGTGAGCAAAAAAGAAAGCGCAATGCCTGGCCCGGCGCCAGGCCGCCCGATTGTGGAGGCTGGCTGGAAGCCGTGCAGAAGGATATCCAGGACAGGCGCGTGGAGAATGGAGCGATACGTGAGGGTCTCGCCCGCGGCGGCGGTCCCGGTCAGGATAAAAATGCCCGACCCGATAACCGCGCCGATGCCGAAAGCTGTGAGACTCCACGGCCCGAGAGTCCTCTGCAGCCGTTTATCCGGCTCTTCGGAAGCAATAAGCAGCGCGTCAATGCTCTTGGTGCGAAGGAGCTCGCTCACATGTTACCGGGCCGCAGTCTCTCGAGCCGCCCGCGCCAGGCGGTCTCTTTTTGCCTGCTGTCACGAGGCCTGCTAGCGCTTGCGTTGTCCCTGGGCCAGCTTTCTCACCTTACGTTTGAGGGATCCTCGGGCAACGCCCGAGGGGCGCTTGGCCTTCGGGGCGGCTTTCTTCCTTGCTGTGCGCTTGAGCTTTTTACGTTCCAGTTTGTCGGAAATGGATTTCGTGTTCATCGTTCCCGTTTCAGTCCAGCGTATTTCTCGATCAGCTTTTTGAGCCCGTAACCGGGGAAGCTCACCGTGAGCTTCGCGTTGTCGCCCTCGCCTTCCCGGCGCACTACGGTGCCGGTTCCATACTTGGGATGCTCAACCACCATGCCCGCCCGGGCGCCGCGCGGCTGGGGTGCTCCCGATTGTGGAAGCGGACGACGCAAAGGCGGCGGTGCGCCGGCTGGAGCTTTCTGCTGCTCGTCCGTCGAAGGTCTTGGCCCGGTGGCTGACGGCACCGAAAAGGCCATCCCGCGCTCGGAAAAGAACTGGGAGATATTATCGAGCGAGTTGTACGTCTTTCCTGTAAACGTGTTGCGGCGGACGCTCTGGCGCACTTCGTAGCGCTCGGCCATAAGGTCCACCTGAGGAACGGCCTGGTCCTCGCCGAGGTTCGTTAGCAATTGTTCCGGGACTTCGCCTAAAAAGCGGGAACGAACCGTGCGCTCCTGCTCGCCTCCACCGAACCGCCTGCGATATCGAGCCCAAGTAAGGAACAGCCGCTTCTGGGCGCGGGTCATTCCGACGTAACAGAGGCGGCGCTCCTCTTCCAGCATCGCCTCGGAATTGAGAGACCGTGAGTGGGGGAACAGACCTTCTTCCAGGCCAGCCAGAAAGACGATAGGAAACTCCAGCCCTTTGGCGTTGTGAAGCGTTAGCAGGCTGACCTGGGCCCGCTCGTCCACCGCATCGGCATCGGAAACCAGCGCGGCGTGGTCCAGGAATTCGGCCGCGGTTTCGCCGCGCTCGTCGGCTTCAGCCGCGGCGTTGGCCAGTTCGTCGAGGTTCTCGAGCCGCCCTTCGGTTTCCGGTGAGTTCTCGCTCTCCAGCATCTGCCGGTACCCGGTGCGCTCCACGATGAACTTGATCGCTTCGCGCAGAGTGCTTCCCCTTACGGCAAGCGTCAGCTCGTCGATCAGATTGCGAAAGCTGACCGCCGCCGATTGCGCTCGCGGCGGCAGCAACTGCTCATGAAGCATGTGGCCGATCGCTTCCCAATGACTGATGCCACGCTCCCGCGCATACCGGTCTATCTGTTCCACCGTTGTGCGGCCCAGGCCCCGGGCTGGCGTATTGATGATGCGCAGAAGACTGACCGAATCCTGGTTGGATACAGCCAGTTTCAGATACGCAATTACATCTTTGATTTCGGCGCGCTGATAAAAACTGAAGCCGCCCACCACATGGTATTTCCGCCCGTAACGGCGCAGCGCTTCTTCGATCTGCCGCGACTGCGAGTTCGTCCGGTAGAGTACGGCAACGCGCTCGGATGATTCGCGCGCAAGCAGCCGCTCGACATTGTCGGCGATGAAGAGAGCCTCGTTTTCGGCGTCATAGCCGGCATAGATGCCGATCAGTTCGCCAACGCCGGATTCAGTCCATAACGTCTTGCCCTTCCGTGCTTTGTTGTGCGCCACTACGGCGCTCGCAGCGGAGAGAATGTTTTTGGTTGAACGATAGTTCTGTTCCAGCCGGATGGTGCGGGCGTTGGGGTAGTCCCGCTCGAAATCCAGAATATTGCGGATGTCAGCGCCCCGCCAACTATAGATCGACTGGTCCTCGTCGCCCACCACGCAGACATTCTGATGGCCTTCCGAGAGCAGCTTCATGAGCTCGTACTGGCTGCGGTTGGTGTCCTGATATTCGTCGATCAGAATATAACTGAGGCGGCGGTTCCAATTCGCTCGCACGCCTTCGTCGTGTTGTAAGAGTCTCACAGTTTCGAGCAGCAGGTCGTCGAAATCGAGCGCATTGGAGCTGCGCAGCGCCTTCTCGTACTCCTCGTATATCACCGCCAGCTTGGACGATACCGGGTCCGTTGCCTTGTCGTAGAGGTCTTGTGGGGTCTCCTTCAGACATTTGGCATGGCTGATACGCGAGAGCACTGCCCGATGCTGCATGAACTTCTCATCGAGCCCGAGATGCCGGAACGCCGCCTTCACGATCGAAAGCTGGTCGTCATCGTCATAGATCGTGAACCTGCGATTGAACCCTGGCCGGATCTGCGCTAGGGCGTCCCCGTCCCGCCGCAGCAGACGCACGCAGAACGAATGAAATGTGGAAATGAGCGGGTCGGACGAAAGTTCGCATCCTTCAAGCAGCGAAATAACGCGTTCGCGCATCTCGCCGGCGGCCTTGTTCGTGAAGGTGACGGCCAAAATCGCCGATGGCGGCACATGGCGGGCCGTAATGATATGCGCGATCCGGTGTGTAATGACGCGCGTTTTTCCGCTGCCAGCGCCGGCCAGAATAAGTAGCGGCCCTTCAGTCTGCGCTACTGCTTCGCGCTGCTGGGGGTTGAGTCCCTTGAGAAAATCCATGAATAGGAAGCTCTTTGGATTCTATCATGTCGGCCTGTCCAGCCCAGCGCGACAAGCTTCGTTCATCGTCCAGAGGCAACGTCTCGGAGCGGAGTGCCGGGCCCCGGCGGCATCAGCAGCGCGGCGATCACGGCAAAAAGAAGCACGGCGATCATCAGTAGATCCTGGTTCATTCCATATCCTTCCGGCGCATACAATCGCGTTTTGAACGAGCGACCGAACGCCAGAAGAGAGCAACGTCCGCCCAGGACTGCTGCCGGTCGGCTCCGCAGTATGATGCCTGATCCTAGCACGAGCCGGAATGTACGATCAAGTACGGTGCCTTGCCGGCTATTGATTCGCTCGGCGCCGCGTAAGCTCCATGAGGGTCTGATGCGTTCCGACGCTCTCGGGTCCTTCTCCGGTTGCATCCGGCTGCAACTGCGAATACGTGGCGTCACAATTTAGAATCCAGGCCTGACGGCGGTCCTGCAAGCAGATGTTCAGGATCTCCCATAGCCGCGCCTTCGCTTCGGGAGTGGTGACGGGGGCGGCTACTTCAACACGCCGCGAAAGATTCCGGAACATCCAGTCTGCCGACCCAATATAGAACTGGCCGTCAATCGGATTATCGTATCCCGCTGCGAAATAGAAGATACGGGAGTGCTCCAGAAACCGTCCGATGATAGAACGCACTCGAATCCCTTCGCTCGCGCCCGCAACGCCCGGCCTAAGGCAGCAGAAGCCGCGAACCACGAGGTCCACGTCAACGCCGGCACGAGCAGCTTGACAGAGCGATTCGATCATTGCGGGATCCTCGAGCTGGTTCATCTTGAGGACGATGCGGGCCGGCCCTCCCGCCCGTTTGTTGGCAACTTCCGTTTCTACCAGGTGTAGAAACTGCTGGCGCATTGCCGCGGGCGCCATCAGGAGCGCGGCGCAGTCCGGAGCCTGCGAGTGGCCGGTCAGGTAGTGAAAAAGATTTACTACATCGCGCGCGAGCACCGGGTCGCAAGTCAGGAGACCAACATCGGTGTACAGCCTGGCTGTACGCAGGTGATAGTTTCCCGTTCCGATGTGCACATAACTGCGCAGCCCGGATGATTCCTTGCGGACGACAAGGGCAGTTTTGGCGTGAGTCTTCAATCCCCGCACGCCAAAGGTGATGTGAGCGCCGGCTCTCTCCAATTCAGCGGCCCAGTGCAGGTTGCGTTCTTCGTCGAATCTCGCCTTGATCTCAATTACACAGGCCACCTGTTTTCCCGCTTCCGCGGCCTTGATCAAGGATTTAACGAATGATGTGTCGTCGCCGATGCGATAGACCGTCATCTTAATGGCGACGGTTTGCGGATCATCGGCGGCTGCGCGAATGAATTCTTCGACGCTGGCATCAAAGCTGTCGTAGGGGTGATGCACAAGTAAATCGCCCGATTGAATCACGCCAAAAATGTTGTGACCGTCAGAAAGGACCGGCGGCGGAAGCGGATTCCAAACGGGATAGCTGAGCCCGGTTATTTGCATGCCGGCTATCTCAAACAATGAGGTGTAGTCGACCTCCTCGGGCATCTCATAGATGTCCTCCGGGGAAAGCTGGAACTGCTCCCGCAGCAGTTCACGAATCGCGGGGTCGGCGCCGGGAGCAAACTCGAGGCGTACCACAGGCTCATAACGCCGCTGCCGGATTTGCTGCTTCACCAACTCCCGGAGGGCCTCGTCCGAATCATCCTCGATTTCCACTTCCGCATCACGAGTCAGCCGGAAGAGCGTAGTTCCGCCCAGAGCCATACCGCGGTAGAGCTTGCTTACATTACCTCGGATCAGCTCGTAGAGAGGCACGAGGATTCTCTCGCCGGAGCCGGCATCGGCCTGCAATGGAACCCACTGTTTCAGCACCGATGGCACTTTGACCCGTGCATACATGGACTCCTTGTTTTCGTGATCGCGCAGGCAGAAGGCGAGAGAGGTCGACAGGTTTGATAGGAAAGGAAATGGGTGGGCGGGATCAATGACCAGCGGTGTTAGCGCAGGCGAGACTTCGGAATCAAAGTAGCGGCCGGCTTCCTGCTGCTGAGCCGGAGTAAGCTCCTCCCAGCGGTACAGGAAGATGCCATGGTTTTTCAATTTGGGCCGAATGCTATCCCGAAAGCATTCCGCTTGCCGCCGAAGCATTGAGATTAGCTTTGCCCGAAACTGTGACAATAGCTTACGGCCTTCCGGTGTACGGGCCTCACGCAGGAGGGCCATTCGCTTCATGAAGAATTCGTCGAGATTGGAAGTGAAGATGGCTAAGAACCGCGCTCGTTCCAGCAGCGGCGTTCGCTCGTCCAGAGCCTCTGCGAGCACACGTTCATTGAAGTCCAGCCAGCTCAAGTCTCGGTCAATCCAAATAGCGGAGAGCGACGGGGCGACGCGCGCGTTCAGGACTCCGTCATCCCCGATTGAAACTACCGTCTCTGCTTCAACCGCGCCCATAGAAACTCTCCTCAGACGCATACATTGTAGGGCGGGTTGAATTCCCGTTGGTTACGATTGTGTTTCAGTGTGTAATGTGTGCGCCGAGCGCGTGCTGCGCTGCAGCCCGCATTGGTGAGATACTCCTGAAAAGGTTGGATCCAACGTCATGAGACCCGCGACATCTCGCAACGCGCGCCGGCGTGATTTTTTGAAACTGCCGCTGGCCGCGGGCGCGGCCATGCCGGTGGCTGCCGCTCCACATAAAGATGAATTCGCCCCGGACAATACCAAGATCGCCACCATGGTGAACGTTCACTCCGTAACCGACGACGAACTGCTGCTATTGAAGCAGATTGGGTTGCGCTGGGTCCATGCCGAGTTCGGCGACCATGCTCCCTTCGAAGTCATCAAGGCTACGCAGGAACGGCTGGGCCGCTATGGTCTGAAGATTCACTGCGGAATCCTGGATACTTATCGCTCGCTCAGGATCCAACTCGGGCAGCCGGGCCGGGACCAGGACATCGAGAAATTTCAAGCGTTTCTTCGGGACCTTGGCCGTCTTCGTGTTTTCTGCAGCAAAATTGATTTTCATCCCGGCAATACGTACACCACGAACATGATCGAGTCGCCGCGCGGCTATAAAGTAAGAGAGTTCAGCCTGGATGACTTTCGCAGCAAAGTCGAGAAGCAGCGCTTTGAACGGCAATACTCGGCCGACGATATCTGGGCTAACTATACTTACTTCATTAAAGCAGTGCTTCCGGTCGCCGAGAAGGCGGATGTCCGGTTGGCGCTGCATCCGGACGATCCGCCGGTGCCGATGATGAACGGAGTGGCCAAGATTTTCGTTCATTACGACGGCATCAAGCGCGCCGATGAGATCGCAGGCGGCAGCCCGTATTGGGGGCTGACATTCTGCGTCGGCACATGGTCCGAAGGCGGCGACAAAATGGGTAAAGACGTCTTCGGAATGATCCGGGATTTCGGCGCCCGCGAAAAGATCTTTGCGGTCCATTTCCGGAACGTAAGCTCACCATTGCCGCGTTTTCACGAGACATTCCAGGACGACGGCTACCTCGATATGTATCAGGTGATGAAGGCGCTTCGTCAGGTGCGTTGCACAGGTTCGCTCATTCCGGACCATTATCCAGGATTGGCAGGAGATACGAAGCGGCATATCGCTGATACGTACAGCATCGCTTACATGCGCGCCCTGCTCCGCCGCGCGAACGAAGAAGTCGGATAATAGCAGGACCGCTCCCTGCCGGCCGTGGCTCATAAAGCGCGGTTGTCATTGTCCTTTAACACTCCTGAATTAAGCTTACTTACTGTCCTGGAGAGTTCACCTTGCATATATTCGGAGAGAGTCATTCGTTCGGAAGCGCTCTGTTTCTGCTGTTAGCGCTTGCCCTGGCGCTCAGCTTTGAATTCGTCAACGGTTTTCACGATACCGCGAATGCAGTTGCAACCGTAATCTACACGCATACGCTGAAACCTACGGTTGCAGTGGTGTGGTCCGGGATTTGGAATCTGCTCGGTGTGCTTACTTCTACCGGCGCCGTGGCTTTCGGTGTCGTCGCGCTGCTGCCGGTCGAGCTGGTGATCAACGTCGGTTCAGCGGCCGGGTTCGCCATGGTTTTCGCGCTGCTGATCTCAGCAATTCTCTGGAATCTGGGCACGTGGTACCTGGGTCTGCCGGCATCGAGCTCGCATACGCTGATCGGGGCCATCATGGGCGTCGGATTGGCAAATTCGATGCTCTCCAAGGGGCATGTATTCGGGGAGGGCGTCAACTGGGCGAAAGCCTCCGAAGTGGGTACTTCTCTCCTTGTGTCGCCGATTGTGGGTTTCTGCGCTGCCGCGCTTCTTCTGCTGTGCTGTAAGGCGCTGATCAAGAATGAGGACCTGTATAAAGCACCCAAAGGCAAGGCGCCGCCGCTGTGGATCCGCGGGCTGCTGGTATTGACCTGCACCGGCGTCAGCTTTGCGCACGGATCGAATGACGGGCAGAAGGGCATGGGGCTCATCATGCTGATCCTCATCGGAATCGTGCCCACAAGTCATGCTGTCGATCTGAGGACTTCGCAGGCTTCGATTGAAGAGCTCATGGCCACCACGCAGACCATCTCGTTTCAGATGGACCGGCACTCGCCGGGTGTTGCCATGGCGGGCTTTGGCGTTGCCGCCGAGGAACTGTCATCCTTTCTCAAGACCACCGGCAAGCTGAACAACCGTACCTTTGCGTCAATCGGCACGAAGTGCCGCGAGATCTCGGAACGCCTTGCAGGCAGGAAAAGCCTAGCCGAGCTGAATGACGAGCAGCGCCGCCTGCTTCGTACCGATCTGTACCTGGTCTCAGAGGCCCTCGGCAAGCTCAATAAGCAAAATCAATTGAAGGATCCGGCCGTGAAGAAATCCGCCTTAGCCTTGAAGGCGAGGATGGATGCAATCACGAAATTCATTCCAATCTGGGTGAAAGCCGCCGTGGCCCTGGCCCTAGGGATCGGAACAATGATTGGTTGGAAACGCATCGTGATCACGGTAGGCGAGAAGATCGGTAAAGAGCATCTCACCTATGCCCAGGGTGCATCCGCGGAGCTTGTGGCCATGAGCACGATCGGGGCGGCAGACTATTTCGGGCTTCCGGTCAGTACCACGCACGTCCTTTCGTCAGGAATCGCGGGCACGATGGCTGCAAATCGCTCGGGCCTGCAGATGGCCACTCTGCGCAATCTGCTGCTCGCGTGGGTGCTGACGCTTCCCGCCTGTGTGTTTCTTGGGGCCGCCCTATTCGCTTTCGGCCTCAACGTCGTGTTGTATTTCACGGGCGCGAAGTAGAAACAGCGGCCAAAGCGCAGCCGTATTCACGGCAGACCGGCCTTGATGTATAACATCCTCAAGGCACGATGAGTTCTCTCCTTCGCAAGATCGCCTTCGCGGTGGTGCTCCTCAACGCGCTTGTGCTGGCGGCTGTTGACGTCATAATCACACAGGCGGAAGCCGCGAGTGTTTCGAGTACCGTTTGGCATTGGCGCATGTTGGCGATCTTTTTCGCAGCCTCCGGCATCGCGCTTCTGCTTGCATGGCTGTTGTCGCGCTCCTATGTCCACCGCGTCACGCGGCTGAAACAGATGGCGGCGAGCGGGCTGGAATCGGAGTCATTTGCCGAATCGGGCTTTGAATGGGACGATGAGCTTGGCTCGGTGGCAAACTCTCTCAATGCCATGGCTGCCAGAACTCGGGAATTAGTCAATCGTCTCAGTGTAGAGACCTCCCGGCAGGAGGCCATTCTCTCCAGCATGACCGAGGGACTGCTGGCCGTAGATCATGACCTCCGCGTCATTTTCTGCAATGAGTCGTTTGCGCGCCTGGTAGGGGCGCCGGTGCCGCTTCCCAAGCAGATGCAGCTCCTGGAGCTGGTTCGTGATCACGCACTGCGGGAGCTGCTGATCAGCATCGTGCGCGGTGGGCCGCCCGTGAGCCAGCATCTCCGGCTTCAGTCCGTCAACGGCCGCTCGTTCCAGGTTCGGGTCGCGCCGCTCGCCACATCGAATCGGCCTGGAGCCCTGGCGGTTCTGCACGACGTGACGGATTTGGAAAGACTCGAAAATGTCCGAAAGGATTTCGTAATCAACGTTGCCCATGAGCTGCGCACGCCTCTGGCAGCGATTTACGGCTGTGCCGAGACTCTCTTGGATGGCGCGGTGGAGGATCCCATCTCCAGCCGCAGGTTTCTCCAGATTATTCAAAGCAGCGCGGAGCGGCTCACCAATATTGTTTCGGATCTGTCGGTATTGTCCCAGCTCGAATCCGGCGTTGAGGTCGGCCCGGAAGAGCGCTTCTCGATTCGGGAGGCTTTGGATACCACGATTCATACGGTGGAGGCGGAGGCACGGCTGCGGGAAGTGACGCTCGTCCGTGGAGAAATCGAGGATTTTCAGGTAAATGGGTGCCGCACGCGTCTGGAGCAAGCGGTGCTAAACCTGCTCATGAACGCGATCAAGTTCAACCGGCCCGGCGGGCAGGTACGGATTGATGCGCACTTGGGTGAGGACCGGCAGGCCCGGATTGCTGTCTCCGATACCGGCATCGGCATACCGTTCGAGGATATTCCGCGTATTTTCGAGCGCTTCTACCGCGTGGATAAGGGCCGGTCCCGGCGGGTGGGCGGAACCGGGTTGGGCCTCTCGATCGTCAAGCACGCGGTCGAGCGGATGCGAGGCACCGTCGGCGTGGAGAGCCGCTTAGGCAAGGGCTCGACCTTCACCATATCGCTTCCTGCCGATTGATAATTTCGTAGGGCCTGTTATCCATCCATCCTTCGTAATCGCTTTGTAACTGACCCTTCATCGAGCCATAACAGCGGAATGCTATCCTCGGCTCCGTTCCAGCAGTACAGGAGTCGAGATGAAAACCGGGACCACAGGCCTGACCACGCTCATCTGCGCTGCGCTTGTCAGTTACACTCCTCGGATGTCGGCGGCCGACGAGGCAAGCGCCAGGGTGCGGCCAAATTCTATGTCTTCAGCGGCAACCAGCGATGAGGTGCAGCACTTAAGATTGCAATTGGCTGAACAGCAGCGCCAGATTGATGAGTTGCGGCGCGCTCTGCTGGAGCAAAGGCGCGTGATCGACGGATTGACCGGCGGTGGCAGCAAACCTCCGGCTATGTCAAGCCCGGTCCCAACAAGCCTCGGGGAATTGGCGAGCAGGACTCCGGTCATACCGGCTGCACATGCAGCCATTCCGAGTCCGGCTGGCCCCGTCCCGCAGAGTTCTAGCGACGATCAGCCCTCGCCGTTGCAGTTGCGCGTTGGATCCACAACCATCACGCCCGTCGGGTTCATGGATTTCACGCTGATCTCCCGATCCACAAACCCGGGGACAGGGATTGGAACAAACTTTGGGAGCATCCCATTAAAAACTGCGATCGCCGGCAATCTTTCTGAGACCCGCCTGAGTGCGCAAAATTCACGAATTGGCCTGCGGGCTGACGCAAATGTCCGCAATGCCCATGTGCTGGGCTATCTGGAAGCGGATTTTCTCGGTTTTGTGCCGCAGAATGCCGCAGTGAGCAACAACGCCGATACATTGCGATTACGTCTTTTTTGGGCGAGTCTTCGTACAGGCAAGTTCGAGTTTTTGGGAGGTCAGTCCTGGACCATGCTGACCCCCAATCGAAAGGGGATTTCCGCGCTTCCGAGCGATCTTTTCTACACACAGGTGATCGATGTTAACTATCAAGCCGGTCTGACCTGGGCCCGCGATCCGGGTTTCCGTGTTCTATACCATCCCAGCCAGACGGCCACGCTCGGAGTTTCATTCGAAAATCCGGAGCAATACATCGGCGGTTCGGCGGGCGGAGGCATCATTACGCTTCCGGCGGCATTAGCCACCCCGTACGCGACCCAGTTGGACAATGGCACTACAACGCTAAGCACACCGAACCTGCATCCGGACATCATCGCCAAGGTAGCGCTCGATCCCAAGCTCCCGAATGGCCGTGGGTTTCACTTGGAATTTGCCGGCGTCCAACGCACGTTCAAGGTGTACAATCCTCTGAGTGATCGCAAGTTTACCAGCCTGGGCGGTGCGGGCGCCGTCAATCTGAATATCGAGCTGTTCAAGGATTTCCGGTTCATCACGAACAATTACTACGGAACCGGCGGCGGCCGATATATTTTTGGACAGGCGCCGGATGTGATCGTTCGTCCAGATGGAAGCCTATCTCCAATCCACTCCGGCTCGACTGTGACCGGTTTCGAGTGGGTCGTGAAGAATACGCTCATCTATGCGTATTACGGTGGGATCTATATCCGGCGAAATTTGAGCGTGGACCTGACGACCGGTAAACCGGTTTTGGTGGGATACGGATACAGCGGCTCTCCCGGTGGTCAAAATCGTACGATCCACGAGGCCAGCTTCGGGTTCAATCAGACCTTCTGGAAAGATCCCAGATGGGGAGCGTTGAGCCTCATGGGACAGTACTCGTATCTGCAGAGGAATCCCTGGTCGGTCGCGACCGGCCAGCCGGACAATGCGCACTTGCACATGGCGTTCCTGAACCTGCGATATACTTTGCCGGGCGCTCCCCCCGCCATTGAGCATTGAGGAATACCGGCAAGAGCCTTCGGGATCGCTTTAACACAAATGTAACCTGAGGTTGAGATAATTTGAGGAGCCGCTCTAGATGCGTAAAAGAATAGGAAAGATCTGTCTCGGTCTGGCCGTTCTGGCCGGTGGCCTCTCCGCGCAGGTGCTGATCAACGCGGCCGGGGCGACATTTCCGTATCCGATTTATTCAAAGTGGTTCGATGAATATCACAAGCTCCACTCCGATATTCAGATTAATTACCAATCCATCGGTTCGGGCGGCGGAATTCGGCAGGTCACCGAGGGCACAGTCGATTTCGGAGCGACGGATGGACCGATGAACGATACGCAGCTACAGCAGTTCAAGGCGAAGCGCGGCTGTGAGGTCTTGCACTTCCCCACGGTATTGGGTGCGGCAGTGGCAGCCTATAATGTTCCCGGTCTGAATGCCGAGTTGAATTTCACCCCGGAGGCGCTGGTAGGGATCTTCCTGGGCCGGATCACGAAATGGAATGACCCTGAGCTTGCGAAGGCCAATCCTAAAGCGAAGCTGCCCGGCCAGACAATCGTTGTAGTGCACCGGTCTGAGGGAAGCGGCACGACGTACATGTGGGTCGACTATCTTTCAAAAGTGAGCGCCGAGTGGAAGAAGAGAGTGGGCACGGGCGCGTCTGTCAATTGGCCCGTGGGATTGGGTGGAAAAGGGAATGAAGGCGTCGCCGGTCAGATCAAACAGACGCCTTACTCCATCGGTTACATCGAGCTGATTTACGCCATTCAAAACAAGATGGCTTATGGACGGATCAGGAACTCCGCGGGCGAGTTCATAAAACCCGATCTGGCAAGCGTTACGGCGGCTGCGGCAGGGGTGAAGGAGATGCCCGATGATTTTCGCGTGTCCATCACGAACTCCCCCGGGAAAACGGCGTATCCAATTTCCAGCTTCACCTGGCTGTTGATCCCGCAGAAAATCCCCGACCCGAAACGGCGAGAAGCTATCAAGGGTTTTCTGCGATGGATGCTAAGCACAGGGCAGGGCCTGGCGCAGGCTCTCGATTATGCGCCCCTCCCCAAGCTGGTTGTCGCCAAAGAAACGGCGGCAATTGCTAAGATCCAGTAACCATAGTATGTTCACGCCCGCCACCAGGGCTTCAAGGCATGATTCGTCGGCTCCGGCTCGCAGTTTCGTTCAGCGCCTGAGAACCGGCGACGAAGCTGCGTTCCTGATAACGTTGGTATGCGCCGCGAGCATCGTGGTCATAACCGTGTTGCTCGTCGTAGAACTCTACTCGGCATCAGCGGCGAGCCGCCACAGATTCGGTTGGAGCTTTTTATTTTCCAGAACCTGGGATCCGGTGGCGGGCGATTTCGGAGCACTTGCATTCATCTATGGAACGCTGGTGACCTCCGCTCTGGCGCTGCTTCTGGCTGTGCCGCTGGGCGTGGGTGCGGCCATTTTTCTGGCCGAGCTCGCTCGGCGCCGTGTCTCCGACTATCTCACCTTTCTCATCGAACTACTGGCAGCGGTCCCTAGCGTGATTTATGGGCTCCTCGCAATTTTCGTTCTCGTGCCTATTCTTCGGACCATTGAGCCCGGCTTACGGGCCGTACTCGGTTTCCTGCCCCTGTTCCAGGGTCCGTTTTACGGAGTGAGCCTGTTTTCCGCCGGAGTAGTTCTGGCTATCATGATTGTGCCGTTCATCATCTCGATTTCCCGCGAGGTGCTGCTGGCCGTTCCGCTCGAACAGCGCGAGGGCGCTTTGGCATTGGGCGCTACGAAGTGGGAGTCTACGTGGCAAGTAGTGGTCCCCTTCGCCCGCACGGGCATAATCGGCTCAATTTTTCTTGCACTTGCCAGAGCGCTGGGAGAGACGATGGCCGTCACGATGGTGATCGGAAATCAGCCCGCGATCAACACCTCGCTCTTCGCACCTGGTTATTCAATTGCTGCTGTGATTGCGAACGAGTTCACTGAGGCCACGGGAGACTTATATATCAGCGCTCTGATCCAGCTTGGTCTGGTGCTTTTCGCGCTCACCATGATCATCAACGCAGCAGCGCGTCTGCTCATCCTGGCAACCGAGAAGAAGGGAGCGCGGCGATGACGTACCGGGAAGCTCAGAGGCGGCTTGTCAACGGATTCATGTTGAGCCTGACCGGGGTTTGCGCGCTGTTTACGGTGAGTGTTCTGTTTTTTATTCTGGGCTACCTGTTATGGAACGGCGGCACAAGCCTGAATTGGGATTTTTTCACGAAGCTGCCAAAACCTGTCGGCGAAAGCGGTGGTGGGATGGCAAACGCCATCGTCGGCAGCGGCAAGCTAATTTTTCTAGCCAGTCTGATCGGAATTCCCGTTGGCTTTCTTGGCGGTGTCTATCTTGCCGAATTTGGTTCCGGGTCATTTTCTTTTGTGGTCCGCTACACGACCGATCTGCTCAATGGAGTGCCGTCGATTGTGATGGGAATATTCGCCTATGCCATGATCGTTCTGCCGCAGCGGCACTTCTCGACGCTCGCCGGAGGCGCGGCACTCGGCGTGATGATGATCCCTGTAACGATTCGGAGCACCGAAGAGTTCCTGAAGGCGGTTCCGGATGCGCTGAGGGAAGGCGCAATGGCTCTTGGCGCTTCCAAGTCCAAAGCGATTATCACAGTTGTTATCCCAGCGGCCATACAAGGCATCCTTACGGGCATCATGTTGGGCATCGCGCGCATCGCTGGTGAGACCGCACCATTGCTGTTCACCAGTTTCAGCAATCGGTATTGGAGTCCCGGTTGGAATCAGCCCATCGCTTCTTTGCCGGTTATGATTTTCACTTACGCCGTCTCGCCTTATGAGGATTGGCACCGGCAGGCGTGGTCGGCCGGATTTGTTCTGCTTAGTCTCGTTCTGGTGATCAACACAGTGGCGCGTGTGTTACTCTCCAAGGGAGGCTATGGCCGCAGGTGATCCGATGCAAACTCCTATGAAGCATCCAACACCGAAGGTCGACAATGTCGGCTTGGCTATTCACCAAAACGAGCCTCGCCCGACGGCAGCGGCCGAGGGCGCCAAGATCAGCACTCGTGAAGTAAAGTTCTATTACGGAGATTTTGAAGCCCTCCACGGAATTACTTTATCCATCGCCAGGAATCGTGTGACGGCGTTTATCGGGCCATCGGGCTGTGGGAAATCGACGTTCCTTCGAATCTTGAACCGCATGCATGAGAACGTATCCAAGACCCGAGCCGTTGGCGAGGTGCTTCTCGATGGGTACGATATTTTCGGGATGGAGGTTTCGGCGCTGCGCCGCCGGGTCGGGATGGTGTTTCAGAAGTCAAACCCCTTCCCGAAATCGATTTTCGACAATATCGCCTATGGACCTCGGATCAACGGCTACTCCGGAAAGGGCACTCTGGCCGAGATCGTCGAGCGCAGCTTAAGACGCGCAGCGCTTTGGGACGAAGTCAAAGACAAACTGCACGAATCGGCATATAGCCTCTCCGGCGGGCAACAGCAGCGCCTGTGTATCGCGCGGGCCCTTGCAGTCGATCCCGAAGTGCTGCTGCTGGACGAGCCTTGTTCGGCCCTTGATCCAATCGCTACGGGCAAAATTGAAGAGCTGATCTTTCAATTAAAACGTAGCTGCACCATTGTGATCGTTACGCACAATATGCAGCAGGCCGCGCGCGTCGCGGATTACACCGGATTCTTCCTGCTCGGCAACCTGATCGAGTTCAACGACACCAGGATCATGTTCACAAATCCATCGAAGAAGGAAACGGAAGACTACGTGACTGGGCGCTTCGGATAGTATGCGGGTCTCCAGGGGAAGAGAAAAAAGTGCGCCACTTTGAGGAAGAACTTGAGCAGCTCAAGAACAAGCTGCTCGAAATGAGTTCGCTGGTCGAGTCCGCCATCTACCGGAGCGTGACCTCGGTTGTCGAGAAAGACTCTGAGCCGGCCAACGAGGTGTTGCGTATCGAAGTGCGAGTGAATCAGCTCGAAATCGAGATCGACGATTTCGCAGTCAACCTGCTTGCGCTGCACCAGCCGATGGCGGCGGACCTTCGCTTCATCATCTCCGGAATCAAAATCAACAATGATCTGGAGAGAATGGGCGATCTCGCCGTCAACATCGCGCAGCGGGCTCTTGCCCTGATTGAAGAGCCGGTCATCCAGCCGATGATCGATATCCCTCACATCGCCGCTCTTGTGCAATCGATGGTTCGCAAGAGCCTGGATGCATTCGTCTCCGGCGATGTGGCTTTGGCGCGTAGTGTTCTCGCGTCGGATGACGGCGTGGATGATCTGCGCAGCGCCAGTTTCCACGAGCTAATCAGCTTTATGGAGCGGGACCCCCATAACATTCGCCAGGCCGTCAGCCTGCTTTCCGTGGTACGCAACCTGGAGCGGATTGCCGATCACGCGACCAATATCGCTGAAGACGTGCTCTTTATGACGAAGGGCATCGACGTGCGGCACCACGCCGAAGCGCGAGAGTGAGCGGCAGGTCACTTCGCAGGGTCTACCAGCCACATTCGCAGATAGTGGCGCCTGAGGGCAGGGTCGTCATGGTCCACATAGGCTTTTCGGCTGTGGAGTAGGCGAGTGTTGCTGATAATCTGCACGTCGCCCCGCTCGGCCGGCACGGTGACCGCCAAGCCGGGCCGCCGCATCACGGATTCGAAAAAATCGAGCGCTTCGATCTCCGCATCAGTGAGCGGCTCTTGTTTGAACTCGTGGCCTTTGGTGATGTACAAGCGCAGATATCGAATTTGAAGCTCCGGCGCGCGCGTGAAAACGGGGACGGGGAGCACCGGATCTTCTCCGGGCGGCAGCTCAGCCCTGCGATCGACCCAAAATGGCCGGGATAGCCGCTCGAGCACGTCCGGCCTCTCGCGCTCAATTATCTGGTAGACGGTGGCGGCATTCAGCAGCACGGATTCGCCTCCGCTCGCTGCGGTCCGCAGAATCAACAGTGCGACGAAATCCGGAGTAAAGCCGGCGAGCCGGGAGGGCGAGTCGGTGTGAAAATCGAAGTACGCGTCGGTCTTGGAAACGCGCACGCCGGGCTTGCCGTAATCCGCGTCGATTCGAATGCCTTCGTTCCGGACCGAATACAGCAGTTCCCCGCTGACCGTCTGAGGAACGGTTTTCCCGATCTGCTTTCCTAAAGCGAGGTAGAGTTCGCGGCACTGCTGCTCATTCATGCGGTCCAGAGGAAGACCTCGGATGACAACAAAGCCGCGCCCGTAACGTAGAATGTTGCGGATCTCCGCGGCCATTGGCTGAAAAGACGGCAATCCGGAAGCCAACCCGGCAAGAGCCGCTTCGTCCAGCCGCAAGCACCAGTCTTCGGGTCCGGAAAAATCAGCGGCGGTCCACGCCGTCCGTGATTGCACTGCGCGATCCATTCCTTCGCTAATTATGGCTTCTTTGAACGGACTAACGCTACCGAAGCTGGACACTCACTTCGGAGAGCGAAGGCCAAGCGCTGCCATCGGGCGAGGCGAACACCGCGCGGTATTGCATCCAACGGTCCTCGCGTTCCATGCCGGATATGCTGGCCGTGTGCCCTGTAAAGAACGAAGCAGTACCTTGAGGACCGCGCCATTCCGCTTTGCTGAGCGATTCGGGCGTAGGCGCGAACCGAACCTGAAATCGCATCTGCGATCCGTGCGGCTCATTTGCCTTCCATGACAAGCTCCCGGGCTGCCCGCCGGGCGGGATCTGGATAGGGGCCGATATATAGTCCTCTTCCAGACGGCGCGTATAAAGATTGCCCGGATCGATCGACTGGGAGTAGTGAGGACCGAAATTCGGAAGTTCTGTGCGGCGCTCCGGGCTGAAACCGTTGGGTCCGTTCCAATAAATATACGAATTGATGCTGTGCCGCCCGTCCTTGAGATGATTGTGAATGATCAGTTCGGGAAAGCCATCGCGGTTCAGGTCGAGCGCTTGAATACCAGCGGACGATTCGGCGGGCAGCTCGGTGCGGCGGCTGTTGCTGTAGTGCCCGCCCTTTTCGCCCCAGTAAATGTAAGCGGGCAGTGAGCGAGTGGTGTCCGACATGTAATTGGACAGCGCAAGATCCAGATTGCCGTCACGGTTCAGGTCGGCTATTGCGCATTCGATTGCTCCGTATGCTTCGAGCTCCACAACGCCCTCGAACGAGGGTGTTCCTCCGGCCGTGCCCCAGAAGATGCGCGTCTTCGTGTTATAGGATTTGCGGGACGCGTCGAACGTGCCGGTGACGACGAAATCGAGCCGTCCGTCGCCATTCAGATCGGCAAGCTGCACGTGGCCTCCGGAAACAAAACGCGACCAACTGCGCGCGTCTGCATAACCGTCAGGCCCGCCCCAGAAAATCTGCATATTGCCGAAATAGTCGTCCGGAAAGATGAGATCAAGATAGCCGTCGCGATTCAGATCGGCTATGGCGTTCGTTGAACCACGGCGCGTTTTTAAAGGCAGCACGGTTTTCCGCGATTCCGAGTACCCGGCAGCGGAGCCCCAGAAAATGCCTCCAAACATTTTGCTTCGGGCGGAGCCGGCGAAGACGAGGTCGAGGTAACCGTCGCGGTTCAGATCGGCGGCGCTGCTGGTGAATACTCTGCCCGTCGGCAGATCCTGCTTGCGCGAGGGCGAGAAACCGTCGGGTCCGCCCCAATACAAGTACGACGTCTCGATATAGGAGTTTGCGAGAACCAGATCCGGGTAACCGTCCTGGTTCAAGTCTGCGGCGGTCGTATCGTAAGCTCCGTGACCAGGCAGGCTGGTCATGGAAGCCGTCGAATAATAGTGATCGGGATTGCCCCAGAAGATATTGGTATTTACATTGCCATGAAATGCGCCGCTGTATTGGTTCACAAATACGATTTCAGGGCGGCCGTCGCCGTTCAAATCGGCCGTGTTGACGCTCGCAGCGCCAAACGTTTGGAGAGTGGATCGCAAATACGGCGCGTAGCCGGTTGAGCTGCCCCAATAGATGTAGGAAGGCACGTCGTGGCTCTTCTCATCATTGGAATTCGCAAACACGAGATCCGGCAAACCATCCCCGTTGAGATCGGCAGCCGCCACTCCGTTTGCAGCGAGGGTGGGCAGCTCGGTCCGCCGGTCGGGCGAAAAGCCCTTGGCCGAGCCCCAATAAACAAACGACGGCACCACAGCCCCGGACCCACTCGAAAAATTTGCGATTGCAATATCGGCGAGGCCGTCGCGATTGAAGTCTCCGACTGCCGTGTCATGGGCTTCATAACTCGGTAGAAGGACGACGCGCCGGCTCGAAAGGCCATCCGCGCCGCCGAGCAGGACGTGTACAGCACGATCGCCGGCGGCCTTCCCCGCGTTTTCGAAGTTGATCGTCTGGGAGCGTGTCGAGGTGGTGACGATGAGGTCGGCATAGCCGTCTTTGTTCACGTCGCCGGCTCGAATACTGTTCGGCTCCGGCAACGGGAGCGCCTGCGAGCGGCTGTTCGTGTAGCCGGCGCTGCCGCCCCAAAACACCTGAACATCCTTGGCGCGCGGCCCGTTATTGATGAAAGCCAAATCCAGAAAGCCATCGCCATTAATATCGGCGGCTGCAATATCGGCGGCGCCGCGGGTTGTCAGGAGAGAACGGCGCTGCGCATCATAGCCCTTCGCGCTGCCCCAGTAAATGTAGGAATCCTGGCCGGCATCACGCGAGATCTCCTCCAGCCCCGCTTCCGCGCCGTGATTGGCGAAAATTAGCTCGGGGTAGCCATCGCGGTTGAGATCCGCGGCTGCCACGCCGCCTGCCCAGATGGTCGGGAGTTCGGTGCGGTTTGAAACCGAGTAGCCTTTCGCGCTGCCCCAATATACGTACGCATTGCGCAGGCCGGGGTAGTTGTGGATGTAATTGCAGAAGACGATATCGGCATGGCCGTCGCCGTTGAGATCGGCGATTACCGAGCGGCCGCCGCCAAACGCCGGTAATCGTGTAACGCCCGTATGTCCGTCCATCAGATCGAAGGCGACCTGCGCCAGCGGCATCTCCCGCCAGAGCGGCGGCAGAAGCGATCGAAAGCCGGACGGTGAATTCCAGTAGACGAAGGCATCCACAATCTCAAAGTCGTTATGGTCGTTGCTGATCACGACGTCGTTATAGCCATCGCCGTTCAGATCCCACTGGTTGATCACCTCGACGCCGCCGTGGTGCGGCACGTACAAATTCACGCCGGAGTTGCCTGGAGTTCCGCGAATGAAATCGGCGAAGCTGCGGTGGTGAATCAAATCTGAATTACCGGCTTTCCGGTGCACTGCACCGAGCACAAGAAGCACGAGCGCCATAGCGCTCAACAGGACCGCAATAGCGGATGAACGAATCATTTGCGCTTATAAGAACTGACGATTTCCAGGCTCTCGCCGCGAAAGCCGAACACCTTGGCATTGTACAGAAGAAATCGCAGCCGAATTGTTTTCCCGGCAAGCGATGCCAAATCTCCGCGAGCCCATTCAATACGATGCCAGAGCAGATTCCCGTTCATCTCCTGCGAGATTGCCGCGGGCTGCTCCCCTTCTACGAGCACTTCCACCCGGACGGACCCGGAAAACCCCGTCTTGGCATTGATCTCGATAGGCTGGCCCGTCGCCCGCAGCGGAAGTGTGGTGAATACCCCGGCCTTCTCCGCTTCGATTCCTGCGATGCGTCCGTCCTCCCAGATCGCCCAGCCTGCGTATTCGGTACGCTCGCGTCCCCGCTCGAACTTCACGCGCCAATATTCCTCGTGCGCCGAGTTATACGCCTGGAATCCAACGGCCACCCGCCCGTCGGGCAGCCGCACCATATTCGGAACGGCATACAACGATCCGCCGTCCCAGGCGCCCGGCTTGCCAAGTTTCACTACAGTACGCGGGCTCAGCCAATTCCACGCAGCGCCATCCATGCTGCTGGCCAGGCGCAGGTCCACGAGGCTCGTATCGCGGTGATACGTCGAAACGAGCATCAAGTGGCCGTTTACGGCGCCGGGATACTGCAGATACGGGTTGGTGTAGAAGTCATCGGAGGGATCTTCGTCCGGCCCGGGCGTGAGAATAATCTCCGGATGCGGCCAGCGCCGGAAGTCATCCGTCTGCGCCCGTGCAATGCTGCGCCGCCGGGGGTAGTTGGCTCGGGTGAAGAGGACGTATAAGCCCGTCTGTGTGTCATGGTAGACGATTGGGCTGCCATCATTATTGAAGCTCTGGGACCACAGAGGCTCGGGCAGCTTCCGCCAGTGAATTCCGTCCGGCGACACGGCTCCCCCGAGCACCGGGCTGACATTCTTTGCAGCAGGATCGAACTGACGAAGATCCGTGTTCGCAACCAGCTTGTAGCGCTCCTCGGGACCAGCCAGCGGATCCAGAAAAATTGTGCCGCCCCGAATCAGCGGATCTTCAGTGACAATATTGTTTTCCTTCGAGCCTTGGAATTCCACGATTCCAAGAGAAGGCCGCTTCCACTGAAATCCATCTTTGCTTTCCGCGTAACAAAGGCCCGCGCTGCCTTCTTCACTGCCGAGCTTCTTCCTTCCGTTCGGCAGTATGACGACCTTGTCGCGTCCTGCCGATCCGCAGCCGTACCAAACGCGATAGAGGTTGCCGTCCTGAATTACCGCCTCCAGGCCAACGCCCCCGCTCTCCCATGGCTTTTCCGGCTTTAGCCACGGCTCGGATTTCACGGCAATCTCCGCGCGCAGTCTTACGCCCACGGGCACATCCACGCGCTCCGGCGGCTGTTCGCCATCCACAATCCGAATCTTGTAATAATCCTTGACCTGCTCAAGGACAGCCAGCGAGTCAGGGTCTACTTGTTTGCGATTGACGCTGAACACGGCAGTGCCTGCATCGACTCCGTACCAATTCGTAAACAGGTGCGTCACGACTTCGGCCGGCAGCGCAGGACAGACCAACGCCGCAAGAGCGAGGGCTCGCAAGGTGTGCTTAGAATTCATACTTGAACCCGAGCTGAATCTGGCGCGCAGGTCCGGCGCTGGTGACCTGTCCGAACGTGGCCTGGCCACGCGCACCCGCCGGTGCTTGAAATTGCGGGTGATTGAAAAAGTTGAAGAACTCGCCGCGGAACTGCAACCGGTGTGTTTCTGTGAGCGCAAAGAACTTGGAGAATCCGGCATTCACGTTTCGTAAACCATCGGCGCGGACCGACCACACGGCCGACTGATCGCCAAATTGATTCGCCGGAGGCGGGGCGAACGCGCTGGTATCGAACCAGCGCGAGAGGGTTCGTTTCGATGATGGCAGATTCGGATCGCGCAGCATTAGCGGCATGATCTCAAAGCCGGATTTGCCCGGGATCAACGGGATGCCTTCATTAATAAAAACGGGCGCCCCACTCACCACATTGACAATTCCGGAGGCGCGCCATCCGCCCAGCAGGGCTGCGGCTACGCCCTTCAGACCTCGGCCGGGCAGCTCCCACACATAAGTCGCAAAGAAATTGTTTGGATAATTGTTTCCTAGAGTGTAGTTCATGTTCTGAGCGCCCCACTCATCTTGCCAGTTTCCATCCGTGCCATAGATGTGCATACGGGTATAGCCGGCGCGGAACTGCACTCCATGCGACATTTGTTTTGCTACATAGAACTGGCCCGCGTTGTACATCGAGTGGAGCCATGCGAGTGAGCTGGTGCCGCGGGCTAAACGCGGGTATTTCTGGCGTTCGGTCTGCGGCGTATCGCTTGCGATCGTGAAAGTGCTGCCATCGTCATACCGGAATGTGTAACCGGGCGGATAGAAGCGATTCCACACGGCCGATGTTTGGCCATTGCCGAGGTGATTGCCAACATAAGCGGCTTCAACAACGAATCCGTGGCCCAAGGCTCTCTGGACAGTAAGGTTCCATTGCTGCACGCGCGGGTCGGGCCACTCTGCCTGACTGACGTAGCCGCTGCGAAACTGCTCGTTGGGACCGAAACCGGCGCTTAGAACCGGTACAACTCCGAACGTGTAGGGCGGAGGCTCGAAGACGACCGGCCGCACGGGAGTTGCGCTGAAGACATAAAATGGACGCCCGAAATTAAGGTCAGTGGTAGCGCTTTGAACGTTGGCATCATAGAACATTCCATAACCGCCGCGAATGACGGTATTGGTATCATTGAAGGGCCGGAACGCAAATCCGATTCGCGGCTGAATATCTCTCCAGTTGGGATGCCAGAGCCAGTCATTATCTGAGAACCGGTACGGAAAACCCAGCGGCTGTCCGTTCAGCGCTAGCTCGAGCGGCCCTTCGGCGTTCTTTGGGAGCACGGCCGTTTGCCCGGTCCGCTGGGATAGCCCATCCAGCCACGCAATTGATTCTCCGTTGCTGGAAACGGCCGGAAGATTGATGTCATAGCGCACGCCCAGTTGTAGTGTGAGCCGCGAGTTGACCTTCCAGTCATCCATGAAATACATCTGCCACAAGTGCCGCCGGTAATATGCCGCCTCCGCGCTTTGTACGATCGACATTCCGCCTAGTGCGCCTAAAAGAAAATCCGCGAACGGCTGCCCGCCTGCGAGGTCATTAATTTGTGTGGTGTACCGGCCGTTGAATGTCTGGATCACTCCGCCGGCCGAGGCGAAATAGACCTGGGCATCGAAGCGCACGTGCTGAACGCCGGTCTTGAAGGTATGGCGGCCGCGGATGAAGGTCAAGTCGTCCTGAATATAGTAGGTTTGATTCGGCTGAAAGAAGACGCTGCCGCCGCCGACGCCCGAGGTCGGCACGCCGCTAAAGCCCACACCCGGCAAACTCCATAGCAACTGCGGCACTGTATCGCCATTCGAAAACCCGAGCCGCTTTGTCATGTTCTGCCCATACAAATCGGTCGGGTGCGAGTTCATGTCGCTCTTTGCATAGGAAACTCGCGCTTCGTTGAACATGCGCGGTCCGAATCCGTGATTCCAACCGGCGATCATGGCTTGGCCGGTGGCGCCGTCTCCTGCTGTCCCGGTAGCCGCACCCGGAACCGCTCCGGGATTTAAGTAGGGATTGTTTTGGTGCCCGTAGCGAAACAGGAACCGGTCTTTCTCGCGCAGGTTGAAGTCTCCGCGGATGCCGAACCGGTCGAAATCATTCTGCGACGGGGCATTGAAGATGTAGTTTGGAAAGCCGGGAGATTTCGGATCCGGCCAGAAAGGCAGATACTGGAGCGCGATGGGATTCATTCGCGACCGGGGGATCTGGTTATTCGGAAAAGGAGTACGCAGGTTCGTTCCGGAATCAATCGACAGTGGATCAAAGATAGGAGCGCTTTTGGCGCCCGTTCCCGGGGTGAAGCTACCAGCCTTCTCAGCCGCAGTCGGCATTGTCACATTGAAAACTTTGGCCTGCCGGTCCCGGGAGCCTTCGTAGTTCACCTGAAAGAACAGCCTGTTCTTGATCAGCGGCCCACCGAGTGTACCCCCGAACTGGTTGAAGCGCAGCGGAGGCGGAGACAGGGCGAAGAAGTTACGGGCGTCAAGTGCGTCATTGCGAATGAACTCATATGCAATGCCGTGAAACTGATTGGTTCCCTGCTTGGTTGCAACGGAAATGATGGATCCGGCCTTCAATCCCCGGTCGGCGGTCATGAGCGCCGTTTCCACCTTGAACTCCTCAACCGTATCAACGGAAACCCGCTCTACCGGCGCACCCTGGTAGTAGCTCGTCGAGCCGCCGCCATCTACGTAGTACTGATCGCGGCTTGATCCCAGTCCGTTAACGTCCGGCACGGTTTCGCTATTGATCGAGCTCCTGACAGCGCCCGGAATGAGATACGTGAGCTCCGTTATGTTGCGTTCGTTCAACGGCAGCGCCTCGATCTCACGACGGTTCATGACCACGCCGCGATCGGCAGTATCGGTCTGAACCAGTGGGGCCTGTCCTTCAACCGCGATTCTCTGGACCACGTTGCCGACTTCGAGGTTGATATCCACTCTAGAGGTTTGACCGACATAAAGTTGGATCCCACTCAATGTCTGACTTTGGAAACCGTCTTTCGCCGCCGAGATTTCATAAACACCCGGCTGCAAAGTGGCGATTCGATAGTCTCCGTTCGCATCGGTCGCGGTTGTCGAAGTGATGCCCGTACGCACTTCGGTAGCAACGACTCTGACGCCCGGAACGACCGCTGAAGTGGGATCCCGGATCGTGCCTACAACGGTCGAATAGTACACCTGTGCGGAGATTGACGCGGACGCCAACAGGGTGAGAGGAATGAGAGCCCTGTTCATTCTATGCCCTCGCTGGTCCAAAATTGTATGTTATATATTATATTTTCACCATGGCGACAAGCTACTCCTTCGGGCAAAGCGTATCGAAAAGCACTTTCATGAACGCCGACCGGCTTCCCCGCAGCACGATGCCGGACCTGCTTGCGGATCGGCTACGCCACGCGATCCTTAGAGGGGAGTTCGAGCCAGGTCAACGGCTGAAGGAGAGTGAGCTTGCACGTCGTTACGCCGTGACGAACATAGTCATCCGCGAGGCATTCCATAAATTGGAAGGCGAAGGCCTCATCGTACACTCTTCCTACCGGGGGCGTTCTGTATTCCAGCTAGACGGCGATGAATTCGCCGAAATCATTCTGATGCGGGCAAGTCTGGAGGCACAGGCGGCGTTCTGGGCCGCGCTTCGCATGGACGACGCCGCGCGGCGAGCGCTCGAGAGCGCCCTGGAACACATCCGGGGTCTTCAGGCCACAACATATGAAGAGATCATCGATGCGGAGCTCAATTTTCATCGGACGCTCTGGGCGGCTGCACGCAATAACTGGCTGAGCAGGCAATTGAATCAACTTGTCCTGCCGCTTCTCGCTCTACCTGTGCAGAGAATGATCTGCCAGTTCGGGACCATCGAGCAGGAGAGCGCGAATATCCGGGGTTACGAGAGGTCCGGCGACGAGAGCGCTCACAGTCCAGTAGCGCAGGCCGTTCTGCGTGGCGACGCGCGCGAAGCTCGGGATTGCATGATCCGGCATATCATGCACGGGTCCCCTGCCTTGGTAGCTCTGCGCAGCCGATTTTTTGAGTCGAATCCTGAAGCGCCTTAACAATTCTTTACAATCCGGGCGCTTGGAGTGGAACGTGTTCCTCAGTCAATACGTTCATGGGCTCACAAACTCGCTCTCTAGTTAGTCTTGGTTTATCCGTCTTTTTCTTGCAGTTTGCTACCCCCCTATCCTTGGCGAAGGAGAATCTGCGAATCTCGAGTGCCGGCGTTCGGGTCCCCGAGCTGCCCGTGTTCTTCGAAAAAAACGAAGGCCAGTTTCGACCACCGGTTCGCTTCGCGGCCAGATCCGCCGGATACAGCCTTTTTCTGAAAAAGGGCGGAGCGACTCTTTATGTTCCAGCCGGCAGCTCGAAGGCACACTCCACCATAGACGTTTCGTTCGTTCGGGCCAACACCGCCGCAGAGGTTGCCGGAATCGATCCGCTTCAGTCTCGGAGCAGCTATTTCTTAGGCAGGAGCAAATCCAATTGGCGCCCTGGGGTCGCACAGTATACCAAAGTGCGGTACCGTTCGCTGTACCCCGGGGTTGACTTACTTTGGCATTTGAGCAGCAATCAACTCGAATATGATTTCATTCTCCGGCCGGGCGCCGATCCAAACCGCATCCTGCTTAAATTTTGTGGCGTACGGAGGCTTACTGTCAGTAACGATGGCAACTTGATATTAGAAAGCGTCAGCGGTCAAGTTATACAGAAAAAGCCGGAAATTTACCAGGGAGACGGCAGCTCGGGCAGATGCCGCATCAACGGGCGCTACCGGCTTCTTAGCGAAAATCTCGTGGGCTTCTCCGTCGGACCATACGACCGATCGCGGGAACTGGTGATCGATCCTGTGCTCGTATATTCCTCCCTGATCGGAGCAGCCAGCACCGACATTGTAAAAGGAATTCAGGTGGATAGTTCCGGGATGATCTACGTCGTGGGCTCGATGAGCCAAACGGATCTTGCCGGGACGGATGGTGCTTACAGGACAACGAGCGCCGGTAACGCCGATATATTTGTGGCTAAGTTCAATCCGGCGCTTTCCGGACGTGATTCGCTGGTGTATCTGACTTATATAGGTGGCGCAAGTGTGGACACACCAACCTCGATGGCGCTCGACGCTTCGGGCAACGTGTGGATCACGGGTTCGACAAACTCCACCGATTTTCCTGTCGTCGGCGCTTATCAATCCACGCTTTCCGGTGGCACCTCGTACGATGCGTTCGTTTGTAAGCTTCGGCCGGCGGCTCAAGGCGCCACTGACTTAGCCTATTCGACCTATCTTGGCGGCGGCGACTTAGATGTCGGCAATGGTATCGCGGTCGACTCGGCCGGCATGGTGTATGTTGCCGGAACGACGCGATCGGGCAATTTTCCGGTGACGTCCTCGCCCTATCAGAGTGTCCGCTGGGGCGACCAGGATGCGTTCATCGCCAAGCTGGATCCGTCCAGCACGCTGCTGTACAGCAGCTATTTGGGCGGCGAGACGTCTGATGAGGGCCGCTCGGTTGCAGTGGCGCCGAATGGTCTCGTCTATTTTGCCGGATCGACGCTTTCCACTACATTCCCTCTTGCGGGTAACTCGTACCGAGGGGCATCTGGAGGAAAGATCGACGTTTTTCTTGCAGTTTTGGATATGACCAAGGATGGTTTCGATTCGCTGGTCTACGCCACTTACTTCGGCGGTTCTGATGTGGAAGAACTGAGAAAGATTGCCTTGGATAAACAAGGCCGCGTATGGATGACCGGCTACACGATGTCAGCCGACCTGCCTGTATCTCCGAACGCATTCCAAAGCGCCCTATCCGGGGTTTCCGATGCTTTTGTAGCGTGCTTTGATTTGCGCAGCGAAGCGCCCTCGGCGCTCTCATTCTCCAGTTTTCTCGGGGGTGCGGATGGCGAAGTAGGTTATGACGTGACTCTCGATTCGTCGAACCGGGCGTATGTGACAGGATATACGCTGTCTTCGGATTTTCCCATAACTGCTGATGCCGTTCAGAGTCAATACGGCGGGGGTGTGGACGTCTTTGTGGCGGAAGTCAGCCTGGGCGATTCATCACCCGCCTCCCTGGCATTCTCCAGCTATCTCGGCCAGAGCGGTGTACATGTCGGATACGGCATTGCGGTTGCAAGTGACGGAAAGCTTTATATAGGTGGCAGCACCTCCGGCGAAAATGTTCCGATCACATCCAACTCCGCTCAGAACACGTATGGCGGAGGTAGCTCCGATGGATTCGTAATGGTTCTGGCCCCGTCGCCGGAGCAGAATGTACCTTCTAGCTCTGCGACACGTCAGTAACTCGCCAGATCAACGGGAGAACGCCGCTGCCAGCGAGCCATCTTAAATTTTGTGAACAGCCGGCATAAGCGATTGGAGATTGCAGTAATTTGAGTTACAACGGATATAGAGCATGTGAAAAACGCGCGCACCGCAGACTCGCTGCATAATCTTCTACTGATCGACGATGATGTAGAGCTGTGCTCGCTAATGGCCGATTTTTTTGCGCAGCACCATCTCTCTTTGGAGGCGGTCCATGACGGATGCCGCGGACTGGCGCGGGCGATTGAAGGAGGGTTCTCTCTCGTTATTCTCGATGTAATGCTGCCCGTTCTGGATGGCTTCGAAGTTCTACGCCAGCTTCGGCGGCGCAGCCAGGTGCCGGTGCTCATGCTGACGGCTCGCACGGGGCAGCGCGATCGTATCGCCGGACTCGAAACCGGGGCCGACGATTATCTTCCGAAACCGTTCGGACCTGAGGAACTGCTGGCGCGTATACGCGCGATCCTCAGGCGCGCCGGCCGGCCCATACCGCAAAAAGCCACCATACTCGAAGCCGGCCCTATCCGGCTGAATTCTCAAAGCCGCGAAGTGTGGCGCGACGACGAGCGGATCGAACTGACTTCGATCGAATTCGATATTATCGACTTTCTGATCCGCTCGGCCGGAAGGGTCGTGTCGCGCGACGAACTATCGGCGGTTCTCTATCAGCGCGAGTCTACACCGTACGAACGCTCTCTCGACGTTCACATCAGTCATCTTCGAAAGAAGCTCGATCGTCCAGAACGGCAGCTTATTCGAACCGTGCGAGGCGTCGGTTATCTCCTGACACCGGGTTCGGAGGGTCCCGAGTGAGATCCGTTAAGGCGAAAATTTTGTTGTGGTGTTTCGGGACGCTGCTTTTGTGCCTGGCGGCATTTGTTGCGGTTTCGATGATTGTTTCCTACCGCAGCGCCAACAAGGGAAGGCCCTTCGATCGCTTCGATAGCCTGCATATGGAGGACGCCCGTGAGGCCTATGAAACCGGCGGCGCGAAAAAGCTGGCTGAGTATATTCAAAGGGTCTCCCGATTCTTACCTGGCGAGCATTTTCTGACCGATGCAGCCGGGCGGGATCTTGTGACGGGAGAAGATCGTGCCGAACTGCTCCGGCGCGCTCGCACCCAGCCTCGTTTCCCATTCATGGGGACCAATCAGGTTGTGGTCGCGCGCCATACTCCGGACGGCCGTTACCGTTGGATCATTGTATTAAAGCCACGGCTGAACCCTTGGGATTTCGCGCCCTATTACACGCTGATTTTAATTTTGCTCGGAGTGTTGTGCTGGACGTTGGCTGCAAACATCGCTTCTCCCTTGCGTACCCTGGCCCGCACGGTGGATCGCTTCGGGAGGGGAGATCTCTCGGTTCGGATTCGCTCGGCGCGGCGCGATGAAATCGGAGAACTGGCCCGCGCATTCGACCAGATGGCCGAGCGCATTGAAACGCTTCTCACCGCGGAGCGGCGCCTTCTGCAGGATATTTCGCACGAGCTACGTTCCCCGTTGGCGCGCTTGAGTTTTGCTGCGGAGCTGACCAGAACGGCTGTAGACCGGAACGCGGCGGCCGCACGTCTGCGAAAAGAGATTGACCGGCTGACTGATCTTGTGAGCAGCCTGGTGGAAGTAACGCGCGCCGAAGCCGATCCGTCGATGCGCAGGCTCGAAGAGATCGCCTTGGCGCCGCTGCTCGAGGATATCGCCAGCGATTGTGAGCTCGAAGCGCAGGGGCACGGCTGCCGGATTCACTATCCTGCCGGAGATGATGTCCGCCTGCGAGGCGATCCGGAGCTGCTGCGCCGCGCCATTGAAAACGTGCTGCGCAACGCCATTCGGTATGCCCCTGAAGCGACCGATGTCGAACTAACGCTGAAGAAGAGCGGTCTGGCTGCGGTGGTCTCGATCCGTGATTTCGGCTCCGGCGTTCCCGAAGAGCTGCTCCCCAAAATCTTCCAGCCGTTCTTCCGAGCGGATGATTCGCGTGACTCCGCGACCGGCGGGGTGGGATTAGGTCTGGCCATCGCCCGCCGTGCCGTGGACCTTCATCGCGGACAGATCGAAGCGCGTCGCGCTCATCCGGGCCTTTTGGTGAACATTACGCTTCCGGTTGATGGAGCGGCGTGATAGCGAAAGCGTGCGATCCCGTCAGTACTTCGGATACCAGCGGATGCCGGCATAGGTGCCCATGAGAGTTGCGTGAACATATTGTTCCTGCCTGGGCGAGGTTTTGAAGTGGAAGAGCTTTGCGCCGCCGAATATCTCGAACTGTCCGTGCCTGTAAGCGGCAATCGCCTCCGTGTCGCCGAGCGCCGACCGATGAGGCAAAGCAAAACCCGATCCCTTGGCTTCAAACCGTAGATTGCGAGCTGCCTGATACTCAACACCCATGCCGAGACTGGGATAGATGAACCAATTGGATCCGGCTGCAAATGCGGATTGAGGATTATCCGCCGTTTCCTTCGAGGGTGCATCGATTTCGGTCCGCATGGTCGTGTACTGTAATTCCCAGAGCGTCTTGACCCGCAGCCGCGCATTCTCGGTGGGAAACGGCCAGGACAAATAATCGAGCGAGAGTTTCACGTTTTGTATCTTGTACCGCGTGTTTAGATAGTCGCCGGCGCTGTACCCCGTGGCGAAGAATGCCAGATTTTGCCCGGCGACCAAATCGCCATGCCCGGAGGTCTGAAAATAGGACAGGCGCAACGTGTTCTCGTGTCCGGCAGGAAGACTCACCACAACCCCGGGCGATGGCTTACTGGTTCCTGGATAATCGAGGTTCGCCGGGTCTGACGTTGAGCTCGCCGCGCGGCCTGATCGCATGACCGGATTTGTCGGATTCAGCCAATAGAATGCCCCCACTGATAGTGTGCCGTCGCTCGATTCTGAATTCTGGGCATATCCGGCGCACGCCACCGCCAGCATTAGGAGACTCGGAAATACGGTTCGGATATTGATCACTTTTGCATTCCTTCTGGGGCGTAAGTCAAAACGCGACCAGCCGCCGCGCATACCTCCGGCTTTGCATGCTTTTGGCTTCTACTGAGGCAAGCTCCCGCAACCCTGATCGCAATAAACAAAAAAGATGCAGTGGTGCGTGTGCGAAGGTACCGGCGGGAGAATCGTTTGACAATTCTTTACAATCGATGCGGGGCCCCCGGCTCTCAGGTTGTAGGCTTATGATTACGAAATGATGCGGCGAAGAACGTTTGCGGGGCTGTTAGGCACGGGGATGGCGCTGCCTGCAATGCCCCAGGCTTCGAACAAGACCTCCAAACCAAGCCGCACTGCCTTGCTCACCGAAGGCGGCGCCGCTCACGTGAACTTCTACTTGGAGGCGCTCGCAAAAGCGCCGGAGGCCGGCTCGGTCTCGCTGTGCGATCCGAGCGGCGAGTCGTTTGCCGACGCGCAGAAGATCCTGGGCGCAAAGCTGACCGGAACCTACGGAAATGCTCAGGAGCTGCTCCGAAAAGAAAGGCCGTTCCTGGCCCTGGTGAGCATGGAAGCCGTGAATTCGCCCCCGGTAATTGATGCCGCTCTGGATTCGGGCTGTCATGTCATGGCGGAGAAACCGGCGTGCGTCCGCGTTGACGATTTCGAGCGCCTGAATCAAAAGGCGAAGGCCCGACATCTTCATTTGATGCTGGCGCTCGCCAATCGGGTCGATCCGTTCTTTGTGGAAGCCCGCCGGATCGTCCGCGAAGGAAAAATCGGAAACGTATACGGGATGGAGCTGCATCTAGTTGCCGACCAGACGCGACTCACGAGCCTGGCGTACCACAAAAGCTGGTTTGCTCAAAAAGCTCGCGCCGGCGGCGGCCATCTCATCTGGCTCGGCATACACTGGCTGGATCTGGCCATGTTTATCACGGGGTCGGCAATCCGCATGGTGGCGGGCTTTACGACTAATGCCGGCGGCCAGCCCTTGGATGTGGAGGACAGCGCCGCACTCGCTTTAGAAATGGAGAATGGCTCGCTGGGCACTCTGGTTTCCGGCTACTACCTGGATAAGGGCTATCATTCCCATCTAAAGATCTGGGGATCGCGCGGATGGCTGCGCGTCCAGAAGCACCCCGAAGCGCCGCTCGAATGGTACAGCACGCTGGAGGCAGCTCCGCAGGTCCGGCGCTGGGAACCGCCCCAGCGGGATTTAGCGGCTCCTTACTCGATGTTCGTCCGCGCTGTGGTACGCGCTGCTTTGGGACTGGAGCTCCCGCCTCTGACGGGCGACGAAAGTCTTGTCGCTTTGAAAACCGTCTTCGCCTGCTATCAGGCTGCGGCAACCGGCCGCACTCAGCGGATTTCCTGAGCCATGCCGGCACGCAAGTATTCGCGCCGCGAGTTCGCGCACGCGGCCGCCATACCTGCTCTGGCTGGCATCGCCACACAGGTGGGTGCTCCGCGCACTCAAGCAGCGGCCGAAGGCGGCGACCCGGACCGCAAAGATCTGCGCCAGCGCCAGCTTTTCCTGGATGACACGTGGATCGAAGAATCATACCGGCTGGAGCGTGTGTGGGAGTCCGCGGAAATTTTTCCCGAACCGGTGTTGCGGCCGGAAACGGCGTGGGAAGGGCGCCAGGTGGTAATGTTCGGATCGGTCTTCCGGCTAGGTGGAGAGTGGAGGATGTATTACACAACGTACAATCCTCCTGAGTTGCCGCAGTTCTGCCTTGCTACCAGCACGAACGGTATCCGCTGGGAGCGGCCGAAGCTGGGGCTGTTCTCGTTCAACGGCGCCGAAGATAATAACCTGCTGTTCGATCCGGCCTTGAACATCCGTCATGACGGGCCCACCGTCTGCTACGATCCACAGGACACCCGGTCGCCTTTTAAGCTCATGTACTACGCGTCAGGGAACGGCCGCCCGCGCGGCGAATACATCGCGCTCAGCCGGGATGGAATCGTATGGCAGCATCATCCCACGCCGGTTCTGACCACAACGGGCGACCGCACGAATCTGTTCCCGAGCCGCGATCATACCGGGAAATTTCTCGCGATCTTGCGGCATCGCGACATGATGAAAGTCCACCGCGCCCGCACCGTCTGGCGGAGCGAAAGCGAGGATTTCATCCGGTGGACTGAGCCGAGGCCCATCTTGCGGCCGGACCTGCTCGACGAACCGAATACGGAGCTGTATGGGATGTCCGCCTTCCGCTACTCGGATCTGTACCTCGGCATGCTGGAGAAGTGGTACGGCGTGCCAGACCGCTTCGAAATCCAGCTTGCCTGGAGTCACAACGGCGTCGATTGGCTGCGGCCGGCGAAGCGGTCTGCGTTTCTTGGCCCCGCCTTTCCCTGGAATAGGGCTTGGAACACGTGCGCCAATACCGCTCCAATCCTGGTAGGAAACCAGTTGTGGTTTTATTTTGGAGGAAGGAGCAGCGCCCACGGCCGCGAGCACCCGCAGTCTTATGGCGCTATCGGACTGGCGACAATTACTATCGACCGGTTCGCGGCAATGCAGGCGGACTTCCAAGACGGCCTGCTTATTACGAAACCGATGACCTGGCCTGGGGGCGACCTGGCTTTGAACAGCACCTACACGCGCTACCCGCAAGGTCACCCCGCAGGCGGCGGAGGCGATGTGGGCGTGGAGGTCCGGGATGCAGGCAATCTGCCTCTCGAAGATTGGAGCGGCGCGCAGCGAGCCGGTTTCAACGTATTCTCTCCTGCCCGAAACAAGCCGGACCTGCTCCCGGTCCGCTGGCCCGGCGGCCGATCACTCAAAGAGCTTGCCGGGAAACGAATTCGTCTGGCTGTGTTTCTGCGCGATGCGCGCCTTTACGCGTTCCGGGCGCAGCTTTAACTTCCGGCGATCGGAAAGACGTTGTGTCAGTGCGCAGCGTGGTGATCGTAGCTGATAGCCCGCGTAATTTTCCACGCTCCGTTTTTGTATTGCCACAGGTGAATGAACTTCGCCTCGCCAACTGGCTCCGTGTCATCATGACCCGGATGGTGGAAGCGGTGAACACCCGTCTCAACCGCGCCGTAGCCCTTCATATGATAGGCCTGCAGGCTCCCTGGAACGAGTTCGCGGGTCACCTTGCCGCAGATATTCCTCTTTAGGCTGTTGGCCAATGCCGCTTTGCCGAGAGTGATGCCGCCTTGATCATGATAAAACTCCACATCGTCTGAAAAGAGCGAGGCGAACTTCTCCAGGTCGCAACGGTTATAAGCATCAAACAGCGCGGCATCGAGCGCCGCCACGGCCTTATCGAGTTCCGCCTGGGAGTTAATGTCCTCAAGTGCCGGCACTGTCTGAGCACCTGCGCGACAAATAAACGCTGCCGTGAAAGCCAAAAGCAAAATCATTCCTGATGGGGCGAAGAGTTTGTTCATTTCGGACTCGCTTTCCTCGGGGTAGCTGCCAACCTCGGATATACGAGACAGAAATAGCGAATGTTCCGTCGCTGCGCGCTGCGCTCTCATTTCGCAAGGCCGGGCACGCCGCCTAACGACGGAGCATTCTTCACAGCCCGCACGATCGCTTGCGCCAGGGCATCGGCGGCGGCAATGCCGAGTATATTAATGTCCGCCTGGGCGTCTCCTTTGGAAAGCGCAAACACGATATCGCCGTCGAACATCGTGTGTACTGGATAAATTGTTCGCGCCAGCGCCAGTCCGGCCAATTGTGCAAGCTTTCGGGCGCCCACTTTGGTCAGGCGCGCGTTTGTGGCGACGACGGCCAGCGTGGTGTTGCGCCTGCCAAAGCCTCTGGGTACGACGCCTTGTCTCATTTGAAGTTCGGTATTGGCCAGGTCCGCGCTGTCCGGAGCCCGGCGCGCGCCTGCAAGCAGTTTCCCCGTGGTCGGATCTCGGACGTCGCCAAACGCATTCACCGCCGCAAGGGCGCTCACCGCTACCCCATGTCCTATCGCCACGGTTGCCGAGCCGATACCGGATTTCATCGCCTGGCGCATGCCAAACAGCTTGCCAACGGTAGCGCCTGTCCCCGCGCCGACGGCGCCTTCTTTAACGGGCCCGTCGGTTGCCGCGGCGGCAGCCGCTTCGCCCATCTCTCGCGTGGGCCGTACCGCTGCCTTGCCGATGCCGAGATCATAAAGGATTGCGCATGGAACGATCGGCACCAGCGCGGCCCCCGTCGCAAAGCCCACTCCACGCTGCTCCAGAAAGCGCCGCACGCCGGACGCCGCCTCCAGTCCGAAGGCGCTACCTCCCGACAGCACAATCCCGTCGATCTTCTCTGTGATATGTCCCGGATCGAGCGTGCCGATCTCTTCGCTGCCGCTCGCCGAGCCCCGCACATCCACACCGCCCACCGCGCCCCCGTCGCAAAGAATCACGGTGCATCCGGTGAGCGCCTCGTAATCGGACGCATGCCCGACACGCAGACCGGCAATCTCCGTAAGCCCTTTCATGCTGGCAGTTAACAGTTGTATGGTAGCATCGAGTGTACGGGGCTCTCGGCTTGCTAGACGTGTTGAAAGGGCCGGTACTGGCCATCCAGGAGTTCTTTCTGCTCACGGGCAGAGCGCTTCGCAACGTCATTCGGCGGCCGCACTATGGAGATGATATTTTCCTGCAGATGGACATCATCGGCGTGGGAAGCCTGCCCATCGTCGTCCTCACAGGATTCTTCAGCGGCGCCGTCATGGCCTTGCAGATGTCCCGCGCGCTGGCTCAGTACGGGCAGGTGGGCAGAACCGGCCAGGTGGTTTCTATTACGCTGGTTCGCGAGCTCGGTCCCGTTCTTACAGCTTTAATGGTTGCGGGCCGGAACTCCTCCGGCATTGCCAGCGAGCTCGGCTCCATGAAGGTCACCGAGCAAATCGATGCCATGCGCGCTCTCGGCACCGATCCCAATCAGAAGCTGGTAATGCCACGCATGGTGGCCGCGGCAACCATGCTGCCGCTTCTCACCATCATCTCCGACTTTATTGGAATGTTCGGCGGCTGGATCATTTCCGTTTTCCTACTCAACTTGACCAGCCAGCAATACTGGAGCTCCGTCTGGCGGGCTCTGGAATGGAGCGACGTCGCTCAAGGGCTTTTGAAGCCGTTTGTCTTTGCGTTCGTGATCTCGTTGATCGGCTGCTACTACGGCTTGCGCACTACGGGCGGCACTCAGGGAGTCGGCCGCGCCACCACACAAGCCGTCGTCGCCGCATCAGTTCTGATCCTGGCTCTGGATTTCTTCTTCTCCAAAATCTTTGTCAGCCAGGCTGCCCGGTAATGCCTGAGCAGTCCCGTGATCCTATCCTCAAGTTCGATAAGGTAACGGTGACATTCGATGATGTGCGCGCTCTTTCGGATGTTTCCTTCGAAGCGTTCGAAGGTGATACGCGAATTCTGCTCGGCGCTGCCGGCAGCGGCAAAACTGTTCTTCTAAAGACGGCGCTCGGACTGCTTCGCCCGGAGTCCGGCTCGGTCTGGGTGTTTGGTAAAGATTTGAGCCGGCTTCACGAAGAAGAGCTGTTCGAGATCCGTAGCCGCGTGGGTATGCTGTTTCAGGAAAGCGCCCTGTTCGATTCACTGAACATCGAAGAGAACGTGGGCTATCCGCTCGTGAATCAGAAATCGATTCAGTGCCCGCCCGAGGAGGTTAGGCCGCGGGTCGAAGAGGCCCTCCGGTTTGTCGAGCTTGAGGGGACGCTCGAAAAATTCCCAAGTGAACTGTCCGGAGGCATGCGCCGGCGCGCAGCCATAGCCCGCGCTGTTGTGACGGCACCGCCTCTGTTGCTCTACGATTCGCCAACCGCCGGCCTTGATCCCATTACAGCGCACACGATCATCGCCCTCATTGTTAAGGAGCGCGATTTGAACAATACAACCACTCTTCTGGTCACCCACCGGTATCAGGATGGAAATCTGGTCGCTAACTTTCGCTACAATCCAGAAAGCGGCCAACTGGAGCCGGCAGGCGACGGGCAAAAATCGGAACTGCGCACTCGGTTCATGGTGATGCGGGAAGGCCAGTTGGTGTTTGAAGGCACGCAGGAGGAACTGGAAGCCTCAAAAGATCCTTACGTAACCAAGTTCGTGAGGCGTCGCGAGTGATTTATGCCTGCCGCTAGCAAGGTGAGATGGTCGCAGCTTAAGGTCGGCGTCGTGGCCACCGCGGCCATGATCATTCTCGCCGTTCTCATTTTCCTGCTGACCAGCAGCACCGGGCTTTTTCAGAACTACGTCATCGTGCGCACGTATATGGACGACGCCTCCGGTATGGTGGAAGGCGCTCCGGTCCGCCTCAACGGCATTTTGATCGGGACCGTAAAAATAATTAAGCTGTCGGGCTCGCGGGACCCGAACCGCGCTGTAGAGTTCGACATGAATATCAAGGAGCGGTACCTTTCTCAAATCCCAGTAGATTCATTGACTGAGATCAGCGCGGCCAATCTCCTTGGCGACAAGTTTCTGAACATCACCAAAGGCTCACAACCGATGCACGTTCAAGCCGGCGGCGAATTGCCGAGCAGGCAGGCTCAGGACATTCCGGAGCTGATGGCTCAAAGCACGCGCCTGTTGCAGTCGCTCCAAGGAGTGGTGACGCGCATGGATTCGATGCTCGCTGGAGTCGAGGCCGGCCAGGGCAATGTCGGCAAGTTTCTCAAAGACGAGCAGCTCTACAATCGGTTGAATGCAATTGCCGCCGAAGGCCAACATCTGCTTGCTGATGTGCGGAACGGCAAAGGGACCATCAGCAAATTGCTTTACGACGATGCCCTGTACCAGGAAATTCGCGCGCCGATAAAACGGCTCGACGGGCTGATTGCGGACCTGCAGAAAGGTGAGGGTACGGCCGGAAAGCTCCTGCATGATCCGAAATTGTACGAGGAGGCGCAGGGTTCGATGCGGGAAATCCGGGGCCTCATTTCCAACTTGAACGCGGGCAAAGGAACCGCAGGCAAGCTGCTGAATGACGAGGCTGTGTATCAGCAGATTCATCAGCTCGTAGCCAAGATCGACCGCACGCTCGACAAGATCGACTCGGGGCAGGGTACACTTGGGCAGCTCATGATCAACCCGCAGCTTTATGAGGCCATGACCGGAACCATGCGCGAGTTTCAAGCGCTGGCCAAGGACATGCGCGCCAACCCGAAGAAGTTTCTCCGAATCAAGCTGGCCCTCTTTTGACCGGACGTAGACAACTGATCGTCAACGCCGACGATTTCGGATTCACGCCGGACGTTAACGACGGTATTGTGGATGCGCATGCGCAGGGAATTCTGACCGCCACCACGCTGATGGCCAACGGCCCCGCATTCGACCACGCTGTTGGATTGACTGCGCGGTATCCGAACCTCGATGTGGGCTGTCATCTCGTGCTGGTTGGCGGCCGTTCTCTGCTGCCGCCGCATTCGGATCTGCCGCGCACGGTTTCCGAGCTGGTCTCGGCATTGGCTGCCGGACGGCTGCGGGTCTACGAGGAGCTCTCCGCCCAGATCCGCAAAATCTTGGAGGCGGGTCTGCGCCCGTCGCATCTGGACACCCATAAGCACACACATCTGGCTCCCCCGGTTCTGGCAGCCGTGGCCAGGATCTCGCGCGAGTTCGCCATCCCCTGGGTGCGACGTCCATTTGATTTCCCGCTCACCGGCATGTGTGGGACCGTTCCGCACCTGAAACGGCTCACGAGCCGCTCGCTCGGCGTATTGCGGCGCCGCTTTCATCGAGTGCTTTCTGAACACGGATGCCGCACTACCGATCACTTCGCCGGGTTTCAGATTACGGGGCGCTTTCGCATTTCTGAGCTGGTGTGCCTGATCCGGCAATTGCCGGAAGGTCTGACGGAGCTGATGTGCCATCCAGGATATTGCCGCGACGCTTTGCTCCGGGCGTCAACGCGATTGAAGCAGTGCCGTGAAGAGGAGCTCGCCGCCCTGATTTCTCCGGAAGTGAAACAGGCCCTCATTGACGGCGGGGTGGAGCTCACCAGCTATCGCCGGCTATAACGATCTCCGACATTTGAAAGTTCGTATCGGCCCCCCGTGCGGCTGTGCCCGTGTTAGGCTATGAACGCTATGAGCACAAGCACCACATCGGCACAGCAGCCGAATCCGGCGATTATCTTCGATACGCTGAACGCCTATCAGCGATCCTTCGCGCTGAAAACCGCCATTGAATATGACGTCTTCACGGAGATCGGGCGGGGCAACAACACCGTTGATGCCATCGCAAACATCACAGGCGCTTCCGCTCGCGGGCTGCGTATCCTATGCGACTTTCTTGTTATCAATGGGTTGCTCGCGAAGACCGACGATCACTACAATCTGACGATCGACTCCGCGGCATTTCTCGACCGGAAATCCCCTGCGTACTTCGGCGCCGCGGCGGAGTTCCTCCTCGATGAACGGCTGATCGGGCCGTTTCTGAACCTGCGCGAAGTTGTTAGAACCGGAAGAACCACGTTGCCAGGTGAAGGCATCGTCAGCACCGACAACCCATTATGGATCCACTTTGCCCGGCAAATGGCAGAGATGATGTACCCCGCCGCGCTGGAGATCGCAGAATTGATAGATACAGGCGGTCCGCTTCGCGTGCTAGATATCGCAGCCGGGCATGGGCTATTCGGGATTGTAATCGCTCAGCGCAACCCCGAAGTTCGAATTACCGCCCTCGATTGGCCCAACGTAGTTGCGGTCGCAACGGAGAACGCAGAGAAGTTCGGCGTCGCTGACCGGCACACCGTGCTTCCGGGAGATGCCTTTCAGGTCGACTTCGGCGGGCCATACGATCTCGTGCTCGTCACCAACTTTTTGCACCACTTTGATCAGCCGACATGCGAGAAGCTCATGAGAAAGATACACGCTGCGCTTACTGTTGGCGGGCGCTGCGTTAATCTCGAATTCGTCCCGAACGAAGACCGTGTGTCCCCGCCGACTGCTGCGGCATTTGCAATGATGATGCTCGGCACGACAGTAACCGGTGATGTCTACACATTCGGCGAGTACGAAGCGATGTTCCGCAACGCAGGATTTAGCTCAACCGAAATCCGGTCGCTAACGAGGTCGCCTCAAGCGATCACAATCAGCACCAAGGCATAGTCTCGCAGTCCTGGTGGGAGGCAGGCCTAGATATTACGACACCGGGATTTCCATAACGGGATCCGGCCCGCTGCCCGGCGGCGTCCGGATCCGCCGCACGATTTTGCCGTCTTCGAGCGAAACCACGAATACCGTGTCCTTTTCTTCCGCGGAAGCAAACGCCAGCTTGCCGTCTCGCGACAGGTTGAGCGAGACTACATGCTCGGGAAGATCGATCCTTTTGACGACCTTGCGTGCCACCGGATCGGCCACCTCGATTTTGTTCTCATGGTAGAGCGCGCACACCAGGCGCTTACCGTCCGGCGTCACCGCCATGCGCACAGAGCCCTTGCCGACGGGAATCGTCCCGGTCAGCTTTTGCGCCGCTGTATCGATGATCGCAATCGTCTCCCCGTTACGGTTGCCGACATAGAGATAGCGGCCGTCCTTAGCCAGCGCGCTGCCTTCCGGCCGCTCGCCTGTCGCGATGAGCGTCACCTTGCCTGTCGCCAGGTTGATTGCGGAAACGTTACGCGAGTTGCTGTTGCTCACATAGGCGTACTTTGCGCCCGGACCGAGCGTCACCATGTGGGAGGTCTTCCCTTTTGTCCCATAGGTGCGGATGACCTTGCGCTCGCTCGGGTCGATCAGCAGCAATTGATCGGGGAGTTCAGTCGTTACTACCAGCCGGCCTGTCGAACGGTCAATATCAATTCCGTGTGGTCGCCGGAAGTTGCCTAGCGGGATCTCACCGACTTTACGGCGCGCAGCCACATCTACGATCGACACAGTGTTGCCACCCTGGCCCGCTTCCTCCACGCGCATCGTGCCATTATCAGTGGTGTAGAGAAAGCGTCCGTCAGGCGACAACACCATCTCGTGCGGATGTTTCCCGACAGGAACAACTGCCAGTTTTTTCCCTTCCGGCGTATAGAAACCAATCGAGCTTTCGGCCTTCTGCGAGATCACATAGACGGAGCTGTCCGCCCAGACCGAACAGGCGATGGAAGCCATTAAAAGTGCGGTCTTCATGATCGCCAAAATATCACACGGACTAAACTCAAACTATGGCCGGTACGCTCTATGTTGTCGCCACGCCCATTGGCAACTTGGAGGACATCACGTACCGGGCCGTGCGAGTTCTGCGGGAGGCCGGCGTGATCGCCTGCGAGGACACCCGGCAGACTCGGAAATTGCTCGACCGTTACGAGGTCACCCGGCCCACTATCAGCTACCATGAGCACAACGAAGCGGAGCGGATTCCCGCGCTGCTCGACCGTCTGCAAGCGGGAGAGAACATTGCACTGGTTTCGGATGCAGGAATGCCGCTTGTTTCCGATCCGGGCTATCGTCTTGTCAGCGCCGCCATCGCCCGGGGAATTGCCGTGCAACCAGTCCCGGGCCCCTCGGCTGTTATCACCGCTCTCGCAGCCTCAGGCCTCGCGACCGACGCCTTTCATTTTGCCGGCTTTCTGCCTTCACGCTCCGGACCGCGCCAGAAAATACTCGAATCCCTTCGAAATGAGACAGCCACGCTCGTCTTCTTCGAGACTCCGCACCGGCTTTTAGAAACGCTTGAGACCATCGACCGTGTTCTGGGGCCGCGCCCGGTCGTCGTCGCGCGCGAGCTGACCAAGATCCACGAAGAATTCCTTCGGGGAACAGCAGCCGAAATTCACGCCGCGCTCCGCAAACGCGGCTTCATAAAAGGTGAGATCACGCTGCTGATCGGAAAGCGCACCGAAGCCGTGGACGATGCAGAACCCGTCGAAGAAGCCGTCGAGACTTGTATAAGACGGGGCATGAGCCGCATGGAAGCGATCAAGGCAGTAGCGCGCAGCCGTGGCCTATCGAAGCGCGAGGTTTACACCCGGCTTGAGCACGCCAAATAGCGCTACGACGGCAAACCCGCGGCCAAGGCAGGCCGGCAGAGCCGCATGACGTTCTGTATCAGGCGCAGGCCGCAATCTCCTTCCAGCGTGAGGATCGATTCGGGATGAAACTGTACTGCTTCGACCGCCAGTGTGCAGTGCCGGACGGCCATAATGATGCCGTCATCGGACCGTGCCGTAACCTCCAGACAGTCCGGCAGGTGTTCGGGCATCGCAAAGAGCGAGTGATAGCGGCCCACCTGGAACCGCTGGGGCAGGCCTTCGAAGATACCGCTGCCGTTGTTGGTAATCCATGAAGGTTTGCCGTGCATCGGATAGTCGAGCACGCCCAACTCACCCCCAAATGCCTCGACAATTCCTTGTAGACCCAGGCACACGCCGAACACCGCTACGCCTCGCTCGATTGCCTCCTTAACCAATTCCGGTACGCCGAAATCAGCCGGCCGCCCCGGCCCTGGAGAGATCAGCACGAGGTGCGGCGCGAATTGCCCGATCAGTTCCGGTGGAAACCCGGCACGGTATGTCACCACCTCGGCTCCCGTCTGCCGCGCGTAGTTTGCCAGTGTATGAATGAAGCAGTCATCGTTGTCGACTAGAAGCAGCTTCACTCCCGCGCCCGCGGGAGCGGTGGTCTTAAACCCGGTTCGTTCCGCCGGCGAAACCTCCACCGGGTCCGGCTTCCCGAGACAGCGGAAAAACCCGGTCGCTTTCAACCGTGTCTCGCGCTCCTCCAGTTCCGGCACCGAGTCGTAGAGCAGTGTCGCGCCGGTCGGATAGCGCGCCTCGCCATTGCGCAGGTAGGTTGTACGAATCAGAATCCCGGTGTTGATGTCGCCATTCAGCGTGATCATGCCGACCGCACCGCCATACCAGCCGCGCGCGTCCTTCTCCAGGCTCTCAATAGCCTGCGCCGCGGCTTTTTTGGGCGCGCCGATGATGGTCACCGCCCACATGTGGCTCAGGAAGGCATCCAGGGAATCGAAACCTGGCTTGAGACGTCCTTCCACGTGGTCCACCGTATGAAAAACGCCCGCGTATGATTCGATCAACCGGCGTCCGATCACCTTAACTGTGCCGGGCTCGCAAATCCGCGACTTGTCATTGCGGTCCACGTCCGTACACATCGTCAACTCGGATTCGTCCTTGTTCGACTTCAGCAATTCGCGGATATTCTCCGCGTCCCGCAGCGGATCCCCTGTGCGTTGCACGGTTCCGGCGATCGGACAGGTTTCCACGCGATCGCCTTCCACCCGCACAAACATTTCGGGCGAAGCGCCCACCAGTTGCTCGTCACCGAACTGCAGGAGAAACTCGTATGGACTGGGACTGGCCTGCTGCACGCGCTCGAACAGCTCCGATGGTCGGCCGCCGAACGGTGTGCGGAACGTTTGCCTCAGAACCACCTCATAGTAGTCGCCGCGCCGCATTCCCTCGCGCACTGCTTCGACCTTCGCCATGTACTCTTCCGGAGCATGATCGGAAATGATCGGCCCGCTCTCTACGGCGGGTGGATCTGGTACCGGCTGCGCCGAGCGCTCCAGCGCAAGAGTCGAAATGCCATCCCGCTCGAAATCGTACTGGAAGCGCTCGATCTGCTCCCGCTTCCGGTCCATGAAGTAGATGTCGTCGCAAAGAAACAAATGCAGGTCCTTGTGCCCGCTGCGCGGTAGCTTCTTCTGGATCGGCTCGAACTGAAACAGAAGGTCGTAGCCGAAAGCGCCAACCAGCGCAAGCCGGGAGTCCTGCTCCGCGCGAAATTCGTTGATCAAAGTCCGCAGAACGGAGAATGCCGACGGCTGCTTGCTGCGCTCCTCTTCCGGAAACAATGGCGGCAAGGGCTTCAAGCGCCCCGTAAGCACGCCATTGCGCGCTTCGAACGAATCCCAATGCGGGTGCTCGGCGAGAATTGGAAACAGAATCTGCGCCACCATTTCCCCTCGGAGGTTCAGCGGCCGGAATTCGATAGTGCGATCGTATGCGACGATCTCAAGCGGTGGCCGTGTTGAGGCTATGTCCCAGCGCGAGTACCGCCCCGGATATTCATAACCGGAAGATAAGTAGATTCCGCGGAAGGAATCTAATTCCCGTAGGAGACGCTTGAGGCCTTTGCGATAGCTCACCTTCGAGGTGGTTCGCGTAACCGAAATACCCTGGGGGGTCGTGTACTGGTAAACCCGCATGATGTTGCCCGGGATTGGAAGTTATTCCTCAGAATAGCACGCGCGTGTTGCGGCGTACCGGTTCTCGCTCTGCGTTTCCTGCGCTGAACAATAACTCCCAAGGTGTTATGCTGGCTTCGACTCTGCCATGAACCGCCGCATCTCTTCACGCCGAGCGTTTTTGCAATCTGCTTCCGTCGCCTCGGTCGCCGCTGCGTGCTTGGCTCCGAATGCGCGCGCCGCCAAATCCCGAATTACGAGCTCGGTTATGCTGTGGACGCTGAAAGGCTCTTTCGAGGAGAAAGTCGAGGCAGCCGCGCGCGCCGGATTGCAGTCCGTTGAACTCGTTGCCGAACATGCTGCGTGGACAGACAACGATATCGCGCGCGTGAAAAAGTTCACCCGCTCGTTTGGTTTGCAGATAGACACGCTGATCGCGACTCCGGACTGGGCCCGCAGACCCGTGTCGATGGTGGATCCCGCTCAGCGCGAAAACTTTCTGGCCGACTTCCGCAAAGCAATCGTTTTCGCCGCCAAGCTTGAGATTCCTCAGATCATCCTTATTAGCGGCAATGCGATTCCGGGCCGCACCCACGAAGAGCAGTATGCCAGCTTGCTCGAGGGAGCGAAGCGCGCGGGCGAGCTGGCAGCGGCAGCCGGCGTCACCGCCATCATTGAGCCGTTGAACTCATTAGTCGATCACAAAGGCTTTTTTCTAAACACGTGTGTGGAAGGCTTGAAGCTCGTTCGCGACGTCGACAATCCGCATTTCAAACTGCTCTTCGATATCTATCACGAACAGGTACAAATCGGGAACGTGATCCGGACTATAACGGAGGCCGCTCCGCAAGTTGCCGTATTCCATGTGGCGGACAATCCGGGCCGTCATGATCCCGGAACCGGCGAGCTGAACTATGTAAATATATACCGCGCGATCGAAAAAACAGGCTTTCGCGGGTATCTTACGATGGAGTATCTGCCGCTTGGCGATCAGGTCGAAAGCCTTACGAAGGCAGTAAACGCTTTTCGCGGGGCCTTGCAGCAAGATTAAACTGATGAGCACTGAAAATATCGGGGTTGTGATTGAGGTCGACGCCGGTCTGGGTGTTCTTCACCAACTGACCGGCGTCATCGCGCATCACCAAGGGGACATCAACTCCGTGGCAATTCTGGACAACCGCCCGAGCGAAGCTCGTATCTATTTTGAGATCGCGCTCCCGGTTCCCGTGGATAAATTATCCGAAGATCTTCAGCGGCTGGAAATCGTCCGTAAGGTTGAAATCGTCAAATCGCTGCAGAAGATCTACGGCAAACGAATCATCATCATGGGAGGCGGCGCCCAGGTGGGTCAGGTGGCCATCGGAGCCGTTTCCGAAGCCGACCGGCACAACATTCGGGGAGAGCACATCTCAGTAGACACTATTCCGCTTGTGGGTGAGCAGACGCTGGCTGATGCCGTGCGCGCAGTGGCGCGGCTGCCGCGCGCGAAAGCCCTGGTACTAGCGGGCGCCTTGATGGGTGGTGATATTGAGCAAGCCGTACGCGAAATTCGGGGGAAAGGAGTGCTGGTGATCAGTTTGAATATGGCGGGAAGTGTTCCTGATGCAGCCGACCTGGTGGTTACCGATCCGGTTCAGGCTGGCGTGATGGCCGTCATGGCCGTGGCGGACACGGCCAAATTCACTATAGAACGGTTAAAGAGAAGGGTCTTCTAGCGAGCGCTCGTGAGCACCGCTTTGGTCAATGCGAAGGCCATATTCCCGAAGCAGATCGCCGGAAGAGTACAGCCGCACGAAGTACAAGCCAACCGGCAGCTTCGGTGTGGAAATGAGGAGACGATTGCCTTGCCGTGCAGCTTCAGACCGGACAATCTGGCGGCCTGTGGAATCGACGACGTCCACCAGGTAGCGGGGGCTCGCCGGAATATCGGTGAGGTCGAGCGTCAACGTGAGCGGAGTATTCGGTGGCGCCACGGCCGCCGGCAGTTCCGCGCCGCGAGTCGCGGTTAGAAAAACAGCCACGGGTCCAGCGCTGTCGCGGCGTCCCCCAGTGATCGTTACCGCAATTACAGCGGCGGCCACCGCTGAAGCCCATGCGAGCTTGGGCACAGTGAGCTTACGAAACAATGCCTGCGTTTTCGACTCATACGCCCGCGCTGTGCCGCGGCTCCGGAGGGCCGTTGAGGCGCTCCGCATTGCCTGCGTATATGCGTCGATTTCAGTCAGACGTTCTTGGCACTCTCCGCAAAGCAGCAGATGTTCTTCGAGCTCTGTAAGCTCTTCCTCCGATAGGTTACCCATGGAGTATTGCTCAAGCTGTTCGTCATCGACGTGGCGTTTCACGGGATCTCCTGAACTCTAAGTGTGTGCGCTTCCCGTGATCTCTCGCCAAAAGCGAAAGAGCTTGCTGTGGTTCATTTGGCGCCTTCCCAGTTCGGCAAACCGGGCTTTGGCACGCGATTTTAGCAGCCGGAACTGCGTTTCCGTTAATCCCATTTCTTCGCAGATCTCATCCGGCGTCTGCTCACGGAGATAGAAGCGCACAAGCACCTCGCGGTCGCGCTCCGAAATACTGTTCAGCACCTTCCATGCGATCTGGTGATGCTGCCGGTCAATTGCGTCCTGTTCTGGATTTTTTCGTACATCTCGGACAGCCAGACCGGAGTCGAGCTCCGCATTGCGGCGGCGGTTCTGCACATTCTCATCAATCTGGGCCGCAACCTGGCGGCGAACCACCGTCCGTACGAAGCCCATTAACCGTTCCGGTTCGCGAAGTTCCCCGCGGCGGATCGCTTGAGCGACGATGAGAAACGTATCGTGGATTTTGTCCTCGAGATCCTGCGGCCCCACCTGGCGATAGAGGTAAAACCGGACGCCCTTGGAGAAAACCCTATATAATTCCTCCATTCCCGCGGCGTCATCGCTCTTGATCTTTTCTACTAGATCGGCCCACGCCGTCTCGGCGGGGGCTTCCGGCAAACTGGGTTTTGTCTGCATGTCGGGATTGGTCTGGCCTGGGCTCATTAAGCTTCACCGTTGGCCAGCAAAAAATAACCGGCCCAGAAACGAGGATTTGATCGCCAGGATCGGCTGTTGATCATATCCTGTATTGAAATTTGGAACGCTGAGGTCACGCCTGCCGTCGGGTTTTTCAGCAGGTGTTTATAGAGAGTGAGAAAAAATGTTCCGGAATCGTCCGGAACTGACCAGCGGCTGGCGATCACAGCGCCGGCGCCGGCGGCCAACCATGCGCGCGTCAGGCCCATCAATCCCGATCCGGGCAATACCTCCGCTGCGCCCGAACCGCAGCCGCTCAGCACTACGAGCGCTCCGTCAAGCCTCCAGCCGGCAATTTCGCGTGGATCCAGTACCTCGTTGTGCCCATCATTTGCGAGGCTTAGAATCATCAGCCCCTGGCGGGGCTTGCCGGCCATGACGACATGAGTTGCCAGATGCAGGATCGATGGCTTTTTTTCGATCGCAGCCCGCAACGCCTCCTTGGAAGCATTTCGCCCCTCTAGAACAATAGACTGCGCGTTCTGAGAGGTCCAGAAGCGGGCGCACGATTGGATTTCACGTCCGCTGCCCACCAGGCGCGCCAATTGCAGGCCGTCGCGAGTCTCTTCGCGGTCCGAAGAACCGCTCCTTGCCGGTATCGGCGCGCCGCCGTCCGTCAGGCCCTGTTTCGTTTGCCAGCGCGGATCCGCCGCGTTATAAACTGCATCGCCAAAAGCCAGGAACGGGCCCGTAGCCGTATTTTTCACCCGCGCGGGTCTTCCGGCCAGCAGATTACAAGCGCCCGGTATGGCCTGCAAAGAGTGGCTTTGTGCAAGATAAACGGGCATTTTCTGTTTCGTGCCGGTCACGAGCGCGGCAAACGGCAGATCGAATAGCTCGTGCTCCAATGCCACAATCCAGCGTGATTTGTGCTGGAGTTCAGGCGAAATCCGGTCAAATAATTCCCGGTACAACGCCTCTCCCTGTTCGGCCGAAGACGCATTGCCGCTTCTCACCGAATGTTCAAATTTTCGAACCTTGCCCGCAATCGTCGATCGGGAAGGCAGTCGATACATGGTGAGACGCTCCCGCGTGACTCCCCAAAGATACGAGCCCGATTGGCCCAAGTGAAACGCCAGCAGCGCCTCGTCCGAACCCAGCGCCTGCTGGGTCTTTTGAGCGATGTTCGGGGTCATCAGAAATGAGCCCGATCGTACCGCGCCTTCCATGCGCGCCAGTTCGGCTCGTAATCGAGCGGCTTCTTTTGCGTCCTCGGGAGTTCCTGATCTGACCAGTGCTACTTCGGTTCTCTGTAAGCGAGCCAGCGCTTCCCAATAATCGGGAGGCACCAGGCGGGTCCATGCGTTGCCCTCGGAACGGGTCGCCAGCAGGCTGGCGGCACGGTTCTCCTCGGCGGCTTCGAAGGCCTCGCGCGCCAGAGCCGGATTTCCAGTCTCGAAAAACAGCCTTCCCGCCACTTCGACCAAGGCCCCGTACACCTGCTCCAGCATTCCGTCCACGCCTACGCGGGTGGCGTCGTCCGGTGGCGAGCTGCGCCTCCAGATCCGTATCAGCCGCACCGCGATACGGAGGTCTGCGAGGGCTTCCCTAAACCGGCCCTGCGCCACTCGTACTTCACCCCTGGCGTAGTACAGATCCCAGGTAGGCAGCAGCCCCGTGGGCCTCTGAGATCGCTCCACCGCTTCATCCAGCAGCGCGGCCGCAGACCGCAGATCGCCTTGCGCCAGCCGCAATCTGCCGAGGTCCCTATACGACGTATCAAGCGCCGGTAAGCGGTTCAGCTTGCGGATTCGAAATGCCTCCAGCAGCGCGCGTTCCGCCCCACCGAGATCCTGCCGGCGGAGCAGCTCCTCTCCCCACAAACTCCAGCCCAAGCTGTACGCATCCGCATCACCTGATCGATCTGCTTCCGCAATTCCGCGCCGGAATAGCTGCAATGCCTCACGCAGTCGATCCTGCCGGGCTCGTAGCGATGCCAGTTGCAGCAGGAGCCGCGCGCGATGCGCGGCGCTCGAAACGCGCGGCAGCCGGTCCAGAGCGCGCTCGGAAGACTCCACCGCCAGGTCTAGCGCTCCCATCTGGCTATAGACTGAGGCAATATTGACCTGAAGAGCGGCAGCCGTCGACCAGTCGCCGGCCGCTTCGGCCAGCAGCCGCGCCGATTCGAAGGCCTGTAGGGCATTCCGATATTGATGCAGCGCGAAACGCGCGGCCCCGAGATTACTCAAAAACCGTGCCGCCATCGCCTTCTGGCCCGCATGCAACGCCTCTTCATAGCCTCTCTGAAACGAGATTGCCGCCTCCCGGTATTCGCACCGTTTAAAGAACTCGGCCGATTTTTTGAGGCGCGCCTGTAATTCCGGCTGCGCAGCATCACCCCCCGGCTGCGTGAGCGCAGCGGCAAGCAGCGGAATCAGCAGAAAATAAAACAAGAAACTGTTTGTTCCTTGGAGATATTCTTTCATGAATATCCCCAAAGAATCATACCAACTCTTACCAGGAAATTGGCAATCGCTTTTGCGTCGATTTTATTCGCGCCTGTATAAAGGCGCCGCATTCAGTGATCATCATAGATTTGCCCACAACCATATTTATCCGAAGATGATGATAATGGGATCGGTTGGCACGTGAGATGGCTTCGCCCGAACGGCAAAGCTCCTTTCGGTTCCACGCTAGTACGCAAGTACTATCAACCTGGGTCGCCGACGTGCTAGATCATTGATTTACTAGAAATTAAATTTGCTAAAAGGATGCGAATGCCGCGTTCAAGTTTTGACGAACCGGCCGGTTTCCGCCGATTCGCGAGCCGCAAGCACAATTTCGCTGACACGGTAAATATCTGCGATCTCCAGACCTGCCGGTTTGGCATTGTAGACCGAATCGAGAAAATCGAGAAAAAGTGAGCGCGGCTCGGGCAATTCCGTAATTATTCGCGGCTTTTGTTTTCTGCTCACGATGGTGAGCCCCGTCGCCGCCTGATATTCGAGAACGCCTTCAGTCCCGGCGAGCCGCAGCCGGTCGTCGCCGTGCGTCGGCGCCGTCTCCGGCCGCAGATAGTCCATGCGCAGCGCTGCCGTGCCGCCGTTGTCGAGGCGAAACAACGTTGCGGTCGTGTTTTCCATGTCACCCAGGTCGGCAAACCCGACGCGCGACTGAAAAGCGGCCGTCTCCACCAGCTCGCGGCCGCTGGTGAACCGCATGAGGTCCACCATATGCACCCCGATATACGGAATCGTTCCGCCGAAAGAGGAGCGATGGCGCATCCAGTCGGGACGCTCGCCTAGCTTGTACGATTTCTGCGCGCCGATTTGCGCCACTTCGCCGATTTCTCCGGCCGCAACGAGCCGCTGCATGGCTGCGTAAGACGGCATAAAGCGCATGGGCAGAAGCATGGTGAGCCGGATCCCGTTCTCGGAAACAATTTTCTTGATGCGCTCCAGGTCGTTTCGCTCAATGGCGAGCGGCTTCTCGGCTGCGACGTGCACCTTGCGCGCAGCGCAGGTCAGAATAATTTCCGCGCGGGTGCCGTTCGTCCCACAAACGCCCGCAACGTCCAGCCGCTCGCGGTCCAACAGCTCGCGGTAATCGGTGTACGAGCGAGCGCCTGCGGCTTGCGGCCGGCGTGCGGCCGCCGCCAGAAGCTTTGGGTTCGGATCCGAGATAGCCACCAGCTCCACGTCGGGTACTTGCGCCAGCGGTCCGAGAATCTCTCCCGTGTGCCCCTCCACGCCGATCAATCCGAGTCGGATCTTACGCGGCAGCCGCAGCGGCGCCAGCAGAGCCCCGGCCATCCACGAGCGTCTGCTGAGCGGTTTGTACATGCTGAGATTCTGCCATAGAATCAAGCAACATGCTTCGTCTCTTCATTCTCCTGTTCTTATCGTTTTCGCTGTTTGCGGCCAAGGGGCCCGTGTATGTCGTCTTATGGTTTGATACCGAGGATTATGTCGATCCGTTGGCTGACGATGCAGCGCTGCGCCTCGCGACGGATCTCACGCGTCGGGGCGTGCGGGCGACATTCAAAGTCGTCGGAGAGAAGGCTCGGACACTTGAGACCCGCGGCCGGCGCGATGTGATTCGCGCTCTCTCGCTGCACGATATCGGTTACCACTCCGACAAGCACAGCATCCAGCCCACGCCATCAGTCTACTTGCGCGATCTGGATTGGCTCGAAGGCGCAGCCGAATTTGAGCGCCGCGAGGGTCCCGGTGTGCGCGATTTGCATCGAATCTTTGGCGTTGTTCCAAGCTGCTACGGACAGCCGGGCAGCTCCTGGGGGCCGCAGAGTTATCCGGCGCTGCGCCGCCTTGGCATCCCCGCTTACGTCGATGAGTCGCCCGCGGTCGGCCTCGACGGACAGCCCTTCTGGTACGGCGGCGTACTCCACGTTTTCCGTATGGATTCCGCATTGATCCGTCCTTCGCTGAACGATGAGGGCCGCCTGGAGGAAACGTTGCGCCGCTTCGATCGGGTTGTCTCCGAGCTCTCTGCGCGCGGAGGCGGCGTCATCAGCACCTACTATCACCCCACGGAATTTGTTACGGCCGAGTTCTGGGACGCGGTGAACTTCTCCAGAGGAGCAATACGCGAGCGCTCGGAGTGGAGACTACCGCGCCACCGGACCGCCGAAGAAAGCGAGCGCTGCTATCGCATCCTGGCGCGTTATGTAGAGCACGCGCTCAAAACACCGGACGTCCGTTTCGCCACCGCGCGCGATCTTCTGCAGCTCTACGAAGGCCCCGTCGGGCCGCACATCGAGGCGAAAGCCGCTGCTGCGCATTTCGGCCGCCATCTCACTTGGATGGCAAGTGAACGGGGTTCCTTCTCGGCCGCAGAGCTGCTTCTCGCGCTGCTCGGAATGGAGCCGCAAGTCGTGGATGGCCCGGCCACTCGCGGCTCGACCACCTACCGAAGCCCCTCAATTACCCGCCCGGTCTTTGAGCGCTCGAAGAGCGATGCCGTCTCGTTTATTTGCGCTTATCATCGCCTTCCCGCTGCCGTCTGGATCGGTTCTGAGCAGCTCTCGCTTCCCGATTTTGCAGCAACCCTTAGCGGCGATGACGGCGGCTCTGGCCCGATTACGGTCCGCAAAGGGAGCCTGGAAGCGGAGAAGTACATCGCGCAAGATCCCGTCAAGACGTTCGATTGGGTAATCCATCCGGAGGGCTTCAGCGCGCCCAGACTGCTCGAGCTCGGGCGTTTGCAGGCCTGGACTCTGAAACCTGCACGCTTGCGCTAACTTGTCCTGAGTCAGCTCGTTACACGTTTGTTATTGAGCTGCCAAGCAGTCGTTGATATAATCGAATGTGGATGGTCTTGAACCGCCCCGCGCCTGCGGGAATCCGCTTGTTTTCCTACCCGGCAGTTCTGATTACCGGTTTCGTGCTCCCTATACTTCGTTAAACATGGAGGTACCGATACCCAGCTAAATGAAAGCCACCGTACAAATCAGCCGAGGAGTCGAAAGTCTCTTTGGCACCCGCGATGAAAATATCCGGCTGATTGAGTCGGGCCTGAATGTCAATACGTCCCTCGTCGATAATCTGATTGAAATCGAAGGTGAGCCCTGGAATGTCGCCCGCGTGGAGAACATTCTTCAGGAGTACGTAGCGCTCGTGCGCGAGGGCCACGTGTTCAACAATGGCGACCTCAACAGCTATCTGCGTGTTGTGACCGAGGACTCCGAAGTAAGCTTGCGCGCGCTGGTCAACAGCGGGCGGCAGCGCAGCTTCGGCAAGAAGGTGCTGGCTCCGAAGACAACAAACCAGCGCCGCTATCTGGAAGCGATCGAGCGCAACGACCTGGTCTTCGGTGTAGGTCCCGCGGGCACCGGAAAGACTTACTTGGCCGTGGCTATGGGGGTCTCCGCGTTGTTGAGCAAGAAAGTCTCCCGAATCATCCTCACGCGGCCGGCGGTGGAAGCTGGTGAAAAGCTCGGGTTTCTGCCCGGCACGTTGCAAGAAAAGGTGGACCCATACCTGCGCCCGCTCTACGACGCGCTCTACGATATGCTGGATTCGGAGAAGGTGGAGAAACTGCTGGAGCGCTCGACGATCGAAGTGGCGCCAATCGCCTTCATGCGCGGCCGCACGCTGAATGACAGTTTCATCATCCTCGACGAGGCCCAGAACAGCACGCCCGAGCAGATGAAAATGGTTCTCACCCGTCAAGGCTTCAACTCCAAGATGGTCGTCAACGGCGACATCACGCAGATCGATCTGCCGGGCGGAAAGCGTAGCGGCCTGGTGGATGCCCTCGATGTGCTGCGCGGCGTCGAAGGCATCAGCTTCGTGCAATTTGACGAGAGAGACGTTGTGCGCCACAGCCTTGTGCAGCGCATTGTGAAAGCCTACGAACGTTACAACGAAATGAACGGCTCCGCACGCCAGCTCAGTTTGAAGCTCTCCGAAACGGACGGCGCGGCCGAGAGCGTCGCGTCGACCGCCATCGGGCTTCCGCAGGCCTGAGGCACCGATGTCGTCGGACGATGACAATTTGGTCCTTTTCCGCCGTGTTCCTGCCAGCCTGCGCGGTCTCGAGCTGGAACAATTCGCGCGGCTCCTCCAGCAGAAAGTCGGAGAAGGGCGAGCCTTCCGGTGCCTGATCACCGACGACAAAGAACTTCAGCGGCTGAACGCGCAATTCCTCGGGAGGCGATATCCGACGGATGTTCTTTCCTTTCCCGAGCCGGAGCGCGGCGAATTTCTGGGCGAAATGGCGATCTCCGCGAATCGCGCGGCCCTGCAGGCCCGTGATCTGGGCCACTCCGTCGGTGAAGAGATCCGCATTTTGATGCTGCATGGATTTCTACATCTTCTCGGTTTCGATCATGAAACCGACCGGGGCGAAATGGCGGCCGAAGAGTCTCGCTGGCGGACGGAGCTCGGGCTGCCGTTGGGATTAATCGAACGGGCGACGCCGTGACTATTGCAGTTGTCATCGCAGTTCTCCTGCTCTCGGTGGTCCTCGTGCTGGCCACCTTCGTGCAACTTCTTTATCTCGAAAGCCTGCGCCTGCGCGCCCGCGAGCTGCCTTCGATGCGGTTCTTTAAAGAAACTTTGCAGGACCGCATCGGAGTAGAGATCGAGGACGGCGCCAGCGCGTTTTCGCTGTTCAAGCACACTGTCCTGCTCCTGATTCCACTTCTGCTCGCCGCCGCTTTCGTTGCAGACCGCGTCTGGACATGGGGGGAATTGTCTGAGGCGGCGCTGTGCTCCTGGGCGGTGATGCTCGCAGCGGGCTATGTGTTTCCCCATCTTCTTTACCGGCGCACCCGGGGCGAATGGCTGCTTCCGATGGTTCCGCTGCTGCATATCATCGCCAAAGCGCCCGCGCCTCTGGTAGCCGCCCTCAGCTTTTTCCAATCCCTGGTAGAGTCGGCCGATGAAAAAAACGGCGGAGAAGAGGCGCCCACTTCCGCAGAGAATATCGAAGCACTCATCTCGGCCGGTACAGAAGAAGGCCTGATCGAGGAGGAAGACCGCAAGCTCATACAGTCTGTAGTGGAGTTCGGTGACAAGGTCGTGCGCGAAGTGATGACCCCGCGACCTCAAATTGTTGCGATTCCAGTGAACGCCAGCCTGGAGGAGTTGCGTCAGCTCGTCATCAACGAGCAGTACTCACGAATCCCGATCTACGAAGACACCATCGATGCGATCGTGGGATTCGTTCATGTCCGCGATATGTTTGAGGTGGAAGAGGAAGAGCGCTCAAGGAGAACGGTTCGCGAACTGATTCGGCCGATCCGCTTTGTGCCGGAGACCAAGCCGGTTAATGATCTCATGCGCGAGATGCAGCAGGACAACACCCATATGGTCATCGTGGTCGACGAATACGGCAACACGGCCGGCCTGGCCACGATGGAGGACCTGGTCGAAGTAATTCTCGGCGAGATTCGGGACGAGCACGAACCGGAATCGGATGTGGTTGAGGACGGCAACGGCGGCTACATTGTTTCAGGAAATTTCGATCTGGCGCGCCTTGCGGATATGTTCGAATACCGTCCTGAGGAAGACATCGAATCGACCACCGTTGGGGGCCTCATTACGGAGTGGCTTGGGCATGTTCCTCACGAGGGCGAAATCGTCGAGCGGGATGGATTGCGCATCGAAGTCCTCGCCAGCGATGAACGCCGTGTAGTCAAGGTTCGCCTGAGCAGACCGCAAACCGTCGCGCATGACTGAGCGGACAGGTTTCGTTTCGGGCTTTGTTTCTATTCTCGGACGGCCTAACACGGGCAAATCCACACTGCTGAATGCATTGGTCGGCTCAAAGCTGGCTATCGTCGCCGATAAGCCGCAGACCACCCGCACGACCATTCAGGGAGTGCTGACCAAGCCCAATGCTCAGATCGTTTTCGTCGACACACCGGGAATTCACAAAGCGGATTCGCTCTACAACAAGCGAATGATGGACACCGTGCGCGCCGCGCTCGACGAGCGCGATCTGCTCCTGTTTCTCGTCGATGCCGCGCGGCGCCCGAATACAGAGGACCGTCAGGCGGTCGATGTCTTGCGGCACACGGAGAGCCCCGTTCTGCTCGTGCTGAACAAGATCGACCGTTTCCGCGATAAAAGAAACCTCCTGCCGCTCATCGAAGACTATAAGGCTTTGCACCCCTTCGCCGATTACCTGCCCGTTTCCGCTCTCACCGGAGAAGGTCTCGATACTTTGCGCGATGCAATCATCGCGCGGCTGCCGGAAGGGCCGCAATATTTCCCTCCTGACCACATTACGGATCAACCTGAACGTTTTCTGGTGGCTGAGCTGATCCGGGAGAAGATCCTGCATGAGACCCGGCAGGAGGTCCCTCACTCGGTGGCAGTCTGGATTGATTCCTGGGAGGAGACGCCCCAGATTACCCGGATCTACGCCACTATCCATGTGGAGCGCGAAGGCCAGAAAGCGATCATAATCGGCGCGCAAGGCTCCATGCTAAAGCGGATCGGCACATTGGCGCGCCAGGAGATCGAAGCCTTACTCGGCCGCAAAGTCTTTCTTGGCTTGCACGTCAAGGTGCAGCCGGAGTGGCGCGAGAATCCAGGCTTCCTCAAAGCACTCGACTGGCGTACAATGACCGGGGGAGATGACTCGTAAGATTTTCGCGGGGAGTTTCTTGGCATTGATGCTGGTCGGCGTGGCGTTGCCCAGGCCCAAGGAAGTTTCCGACGATGAAATTCACGATAAGGTGCGCCTGCGGTTGACCAGCGACGCCGTGGTGAAGGGCGGCGGCATCGATGTGGACGTCAAGGACGGCGTAGTAACGCTGCACGGCACGGTGGAGCTGGAAAAGCAGAAAACGAGGGCCGAAAAACTTGCCAAGAAAGTGAGCGGGGTCAAGAAGGTAAATAATGAGCTCAAGGTCGCTCCGCGCACGGCTGCTCCATGAGACCTGCGATTGCGGTTCTCCTCCTGTGTTCCAGTCTGACCGCGCAGAATCTTAACGGCATTCACGTCGAAAAGGTTGCGGCCGGTTTGCGTTTCACCGAAGGCCCGGCCTGGTCGCCTGAGGGATACCTGCTCTTCAGCGACGTGCCCAATAACAAAATCTTGAAATTCGTTCCCGGCGAGGGCACCTCCGTATTCCGAGAGAATTCGAACGGCGCTAACGGCAACACCTTCGATTCACACGGCCGCCTCTACACCTGCGAGAGCCGTACCCGCCGTGTGACGCGGACCGACAAAAAGGGCAAGATCGAAGTTCTCGCCGAGAAGTGGGAAAGCAAGCGCCTCAATGCGCCGAACGATATCGTCGTGCGCAAGGACGGCAATGTTTACTTTACTGATCCCGCGTTTGGAGACCAGGCGGATACGCGCGAGCTGGATTTCTATGGCGTTTACCGCATCACTCCCAAAGGCGAGCTGCAACTGATCGCAAAGCCTAAAGGACGCCCGAACGGCATTGCACTCGCACCGGATGGACGCACGCTGTACGTCGCGAATTCCGATGAGCGCAATGTGCGCGCTTACGCACTGGACCGGCATGGCGAAGCGTCCGGAGAACGCATCGTGGTCTCGAATGTCGACGGACCGCCCGACGGCATGCGCGTCGACGAGAAGGGCAATCTCTACGTGACGGCGAATGCCGTTGCCGTGTACAGTCCGGAGGGCAAACTCCGCGGCACAATCACCATCCCCGAGACTCCGGCCAATTGCGCGTTCGGAGATCCGGACATGCAGACCCTCTACATCACTGCGCGGACTTCCGTGTATCGCATACGGCTGGATGTAAAGGGAGCGGTGCAATATTAAAGACAATCGCCGCTATCCCCGGCGTCCCATTGTGGGTGTCGGAGCCATTGTGCTCAAGCGAGACCGGGTTCTGCTGGTTGAGCGCGGCAAACAACCCCTGAAGGGCTATTGGTCGCTTCCCGGCGGCGTGCTCGAATGCGGAGAGACTCTGCGTGACGCAGTCTGCCGCGAAGTGCTCGAAGAGACCGGCCTGGCAGTGGAACCGCTGGGAGTAGTCGAAATCTTCGAGAGGATTATGCGGGATGCGGAGGGCTGCCCCGAGTATCACTACGTTCTCATTGACTATCTGTGCCGTGAGAAAGGCGGAGTGATGGCGGCGGCCAGCGACGTGAGCAGGGTCGAATGGGTCGCGCGCCGCCATCTGGCTAAGTACCGCATCACGGAAGGTACGCTTCCCGTCATTGAAAAAGCTTTTCGGGAACGGGGACAATACTGGAAGAGATGAAGGCCACGAGCGCAGGAGTGCTCGAATTCGAGCCGCTGCGGGCGCTGCTCGGCCGTTACATCATGAGTCCTCTCGGCCGGGCGGAACTGGAGCAGGTGGCTCCATCCACCGATCGGGAAGGCATCGCGAGTGCCCTTGCTGAAACCGGTGAAGCGATCGAATATCTCCGCTCGGCGACGAAGCCTCAGCCGGCCGCGCGGGGCGCGGCTATTCGCCTGGATTTCAGCTCCATTCCTGACCTGACAGCCGCAGTGCACAAGCTCCGGATGGAAGGTGCGAGTCTGGATCCCAAGGAGATCTTCGATCTCGCCGCGCTCCTGGATCGCGCTGCCGACGCCAAATCGATTCTGGCCGCCGTGGCGGAGCGATTTCCGCTGCTGGGGGCGCGCGGGCGGGCAATCGGCGATTTCCGCGCGCTGCTCGAAGATCTTGAAGGCAAGATTCTGCCCGATGGCACTGTCGCCGATCATGCCAGCATCGCGCTGTCGCGCCTCCGGAGGGATATTGAACGGCAGCGGAAGGCAATTCAGGAGTCGCTCGAACGCTTCCTGCGTCTTCATCAGCAGGAAGGCATTTTACAGGAAGAATTCGTCACGATCCGTAATGAGCGTTTTGTCGTGCCGATCATCTCCGGACAAAGGCGGCGCATCGACGGTGTAATACACGGCGCGAGCTCAAGCGGGCACACGCTATTCGTCGAGCCTCTCGAAACAATTGACTTGAATAACGAGCTGGTGCGTCTGACCGAGGAAGAGATGCGGGAAGTGCATCGGATTCTGCGCGAGCTCACTGAGCGGCTGCGCGGATACTCTGAGTCGATTCGCCAGACGCTCGCCGTAATGGGCATCCTGGAGATATTGTTCGCCAAAGCTCGGTTCGCGCTGGAGTTCGATTGCACGATCCCCCGTTTCGGCGCGCGGCTGGTTCTGCGCGACGCCCGGCACCCGCTGCTGGAGGAGGTTCTCCGGCGCCGGGGCAAGCGCCCGGTCCCCGTTTCCCTGGATCTGGACGCGAACCGGCGGACGCTGCTCATCAGCGGCCCGAACACCGGCGGCAAGACTGTAACGCTAAAGACCGTCGGATTGCTCAGTTTGATGGCGCAATCGGCGCTGCCCGTGCCGGCCGCGGAAGCCGAATTCCCGCTCTTCGAACAGGTGCTGGCAGACATTGGCGACTATCAATCGATTCAGGAGAGCCTGAGCACGTTTTCCGCGCACATTTCGCACATTCGTGAGATGGCGCTGGACGTGACGCCGGATTCGTTAGTGCTGCTCGACGAGCTGGGCGCCGCCACGGATCCCGAAGAGGGCGGAGTTTTGGGAGTTGCCATCGTCGATCACTTCCGTGCGGCCGGAGCCTACACGGTGGCCTCCACACACCTGCTGGCGTTGAAAATTTACGGCGCGAATACGGCGGGAGTGATGAACGGCTCGATGGGGTTCGACGAGGAAACACTCGAGCCGACATACCGGCTGCATCTCGGGCTTCCCGGCAAATCGGCCGGCATCGATATTGCCGCGCGTCTGGGCATGCCGGAATCCATCATGCGGCGGGCGCGGGAATCGCTGAGCGATCGCGAGCGCGACGTTTCGCGTTTCCTGAGCGAGCTGCAGCGGCGGCATGAAGAGGCTCAGGCGCTGGCGCAGGCGCTGGAACGCGAACGCGCGGATTTGGCTGCGCGTCAGAAAGAGCTGGCCCGGGAGTGGGAAAAACGGGAAACGGCGAAGCTGGCCGAGCTCGAGCGCCGCACCGACGAACTGCTCGCGCGCTTCGAGAGTCAGGCGCGCGAGACACTCGACCGGATTCGAGAAAGTGCCGAGCAGCGTAAGACCGCCGAACAAGCGCAGCGCCGCGTTTCCAAAGTCAAACGAGAACTTCGCGAGGAGTTCGAGACGACGGTTCTTGCCACCCAGGAAGACTCGCGCCGGGGCGAGCTGCGCGCCCCCAGAATTGAAGAGGGTGCGCGGGTGCGGTTGAAGAATGTGCGCGATCCGGCGCGCGTTCGCCGAAAGCTCGGCGATGATCGTATTGAAGTGGAAGTCGGTTTCATGAAGATGCAGGTCCCGATCGAAGATGTAGTCGAAGTGCTGCCGGAGTCGGCCACAGGCGGAACGAAGCTGCCCCGCAACGTAAGCTTTCGCCCCGCGCCGGAGCTGGCGCCGGTCTATCAGGAAATCAACGTGATCGGCCAGCGAGCCGAGGAAGCCAGGGACCGCGTGGACGAGTTTCTCGATCGCGCGGTTATGGCTACCGCGAGCCGCGTGCGAATCGTCCACGGGCATGGCATGGGAGTGCTCAGGAAAACAATCTGGGAGCTGCTATCTTCCAACCCGCACGTGGCCAAGTTTTACCAGGCGCCCCAGCAGGAAGGCGGCGCCGGCGCAACAATCGTCGAGCTAAAAGACTGACAGAAGACCGAACGCCCACCGGGCAATGGCGCGGCCCCGGTCTCCTGGAGTGCATCTTCCAGCACCTGCTTCTACCCTGCCGAATCGAAAGGGGAATCCCAACAGCATGCTTCGAAGGCAAACACCTGCTGTTGCTCCGGCTGCGACAAGCGCACGAATTTCTTCGACCTGGTCGTCGGAAAGCGTGATCGTGATCTTCGTGGTTGCCATATTCAGAACCATGCCATGGCAAAAGGCTCTTGTCGCGTGTGGAGCGGCGACGGTCCAGCGGAGGAGAGTGCTCGGAAGAGCATTGGAGCTGCCTTTTTCAACGCGCATTCTGCCACGTCCGACTTGGTGGCGCTGCAGACTCAGCCCGACGGTATGCGGCGCAAGCTCGCGCGGGTTGCGTGTTCTGTCCCTGATGGGTCTCGGGCATGTACACCGCCGCCAACAATGCCGGAAAGATGGAAACGGCGGCTCCCCAAGCCAAGTACATCAGCGAAGCGGTACCACGACGGGTGATCAGTCCGCCGATCCGATTGCCGTTCCCAAAAGAGTCAGTCCGAACACACGATCACCGAGGCCCAGCTCGGTCTTGATTGACCGAGCCTCAGAGAACGTCTCTGGAGATCAGAATAACAATTTCGCGCCGAACTGCACCTGGCGCGGATCTCCAGCACTCGTGATCTTGCCTACCGTCGATGCATTGGAGATGTTCGCTGCGGGATTGTTGAAGTTGGCGTGGTTCGGGATGTTGAATGCCTCGAAACGGAGCTGCAGGTTGACGCGCTCCGTAATTTTCGTGTTCTTTTGCAAGCTCAGATCGAAGACAATCGCGCCGGGCCCGAACAGCATGTTGCGCGCCGAGTTGCCATACGTATATGGCGCCGGAACGGCGAATGCCGATGGGTCGAACCATTGATTGATGGTTCGGGGCATAGTGGGAGCGCGCAGCGCGTCTGCGCGACTGCTTGCCGCCGTGGTCCATCCGGGTAAAGACGGGCTGAAAGTTACCGAGAACGGCGTCCCGGTAGCGAGATACGTGATGCCGGAGATCACCCAGCCCGCAGCGAGCTTTGCGGCCGGCCCGCTGACCGGCACCAATCGGCCCGGACCGAAAGGCAGCTCGTAGTTATAGGCCACCGTGAAGACATGGCGCCGGACTCCTTCCGAGTTGCCGCGGTCGCCACGGTTGTCATACGGATTTTGCGGGCCTCCCACGATCGGCACGTCATCCAGAGAGCGGTTCCACGAGTACTCCGCCTGGAAGCTGAGCCCATGGCTGAACCGCTGAATGGCTTCGATCTGCAACTGGTGCAGCGTGGAGTCACCCGCGCCCGAAAGCAGCAGAACGTCGGACCAGGGCTGATAGGGCCGCCGGGGCTGAAGCGTGCCCGGCCCTAACTGCTGCGGGAAGTTGATGGACCGGTTATACCAGGGCAGGTGATTGGTCTTGTTGCCGACATAAGATACACGGAAGCCGAGATTCGGCACCAATTCGCGCTCTACCGTGAGGTTCCATTGCTGAGAAAGGCCGTTTTGAATGTCCTTCTGCACGGCTGTGATGCTGGGATTCGGCGACAGCGCACCGGCCCCAGGAAACGGATTCGCCAGGGTCAGCGTTGGCGTGCGAGTTGCTGCGGCTTCAAAAGTCTCCGACAGCAGAAACGGCGGATTGCTGAATCCGAGCTGCCGATAGCCGATAAATACCGGAAGCGTGTTATAGAAGAATCCTGCGCCGCCGCGAATGACGGTCTTGTTATTGCTAAAAGGCCGATAAGCGAAGCCAAGCCGCGGCGCGAAGTTGTTCTTATCCGTTTCCAGGATGTCTCCGTTCGTAGTCTGGACCGGATATGTGTCCACCAGGCGTTGAATGGTCTGCTGCGGAAACTTGCCGCCCGGCACCATCAGTTTACCGGTGCTGAAGTCCAGGTTCGCCATGGCGTTGTCGCGCTCCCGCCAATGTGTCTGCACCATGTAGCGCAACCCATAGCTGAGGCTCAGGCGGGGGCTCACCTGCCAATCGTCCTGCACATAGGCGCTATAACGCGTCTGGTAGAACAGCAGCGTCGCGCTCGCGGTAGCCCGGTATGTATTGGCCGCATCGCCGAGCAGAAAATCGGCGAATGCATGAGCGGGTTGTGCCGGCTTGGTCAAATCGTCGTTCGTATAGCGGCCAGTGAAATTGAAGCGGCCAAACGCAGCTTCTTGCGCGATGCTGGTCAGCAACCCGAAGGCGCCGGGCGGCGAAGTGACGCGGAAATTCGCAAAATCGATTCCCGCTTTGATCGTGTGCTTGCCTCGGATGTGCGTCAGGTTATCAATGTACTGGTTGGTGTACTGTTTACCGCGCGCGCTTCCGCCATAGTCGCCAATGGACGTGTATCCGGTAATGTTAACCTCTGGCAGACCGCCGACCGGAAGCGGGCCATAAAGCTGTGGAAACAGCGTTTGCGGATTGAAGTCCGTATTGATGCCGAGCCGCAGGCTGCCATGATACAGCCAGCCGAAACGCGCCTCGTTAATGGTTGTGGGCGAAAACGTGTGGTTGTAAGTTACGTTCAGGCTCTCAGTATGGTAACCGCCGTTGCTCCACTGGCCGTATGTCGGCGGAAAGTTCTGAGCCACGAAATACGGGTCGCCCTTGGAGTATTGAAAGTTGCCCCATAACGTATCTTTGTCGGAGAACCGGTGGTCAACCCGCCCGCCGTAGCGGTTGACGTCGGAGATGTTGCCCACATTGACTACATAGTTATTCTGGGAACCCATTGGGCCTACGCCCGGAAGGTTCGGCAGCGGCACGTAGCCTAACAAAGCCTTGGTCCGGGAGTCGATTCGGCTATCCGGAATCTGGTTATTCGGAAAAGGCGTTCCCGAAAGCGGATCCACGATGGTAGGGAGCCCTCGAAAATCGCCGTTGCGCATCGCCTGAGTCGGCATTGACAGCGTGTTGGTTCGGGCGAAGCGCTCGCGCAGGCCCTCGTAATCGAAAAAGAAGAAGGTGCGATCTTTGCGGATCGGGCCGCCGAAAGTAACGCCGAACTCGTTGCGATTGTACGGCGGGTTAGGCAAACCGGTGGCGAAGAAATTCTTGGCCGCGTATTCCTTATTGCGGTTGAACTCGAACAGCGATCCGTGGAATTCATTGCTCCCGGCCTTGGTGACAATGGTGACCGAAGCGGAAGCCTCAAACTCGGCCTTCTGGTTGTTGGAGTCCATCTTGAACTCGCTCACCGCGTCAACCGATGGGAGAGTGCTCAGGCCGTTACGGTAGGAGTAGGCGCCTCCCCCATTACCCGTGTCGTTGTAACTTACTCCGTCCACATTGAACTGAATACCGCCCCAATAAGAACTGCCCGCCACGCGCGGGTTGGATGCGCTGTCGGACGTGACGCCCGCTGAAACACGCACCAGGCGGTCAAGAGTGCGGCCATTCAGCGGAAGAGTGGTGATACTGGCGCTTTCCATGATATTGCCGATCGTGGCATTTTCGGAATTCACAACCGGCGCGGTGGCTTGCACCTCTACTGTCTGCGTAACTGCCCCGGTTTCGAGGACCACGTCGATGCGCGTGGACCGGTTGGCCAGAAGGCGGACGCCTACCACGGTGCTGGGTTTAAAACCTGTCTTCTCGACTTTGATCGTGTATGTACCCGGCGCCAGATTCGGAGCCACGTACTGTCCTGCATCGTTCGTAATTGCCTGTACCTGCGCGTTGGTCGCTTCATTCAGGATTGTGACCGGAGTCGCGGCAATTACGCCTCCGGATGCATCGGTTACGGTTCCTAATATGGTCCCCGTAATGTTCTGGGCCGCGGCTTGCCGGCACGCCAGCCCAGTTACGAGTAGAAATGCATATGCGAGCAGAACACGGCGGCTTCGCATCTGACCTCCTCAATTTTGGATAAAACCCCTCTTGGCGAATTGTCTACCAGAGGCCGAGGAAGAGTCAACTGAGCGAGTACTTCAAAAAGCAGAGGGTTCGTACTGGACTTCAGCCTGGTGCCGCCGGGCTTCATCGGTGCGGCCCAGAGTCTCATAGATACAGGCTGCGTGATAGTGAAAGGAAGGCTCCGGTGTATTTTGGCTCAGCGCTTTCTGCATCGCAGCCTCCGCCTCACTGATTTTGCCGTTCCGGTAAAGCGCCCAGGCCAAGGCGTCATACGTATACACATCGCGCCGCACTTCCAGCTCCGCGCGCGCCAATTCCAGGGCCCGGTCCACGCGATGTTCTAAGTCGGCGAGCGCCAGCGCGAGCTTGCGGTTCGCCGCTTGGCCCGCGAACCGGTCCATTTTGTCGGTGACATCGAGCAGTGCAACCTGTTTCCTGGCCAGCGCGTCGTCACCGATCTTGCGGTATAACTTCGCCAGCATCCCCGAGTATTCCGGAAGTGGGACCTTCGCCTGCGCTCGGATAAACAACGGAATCGCCTCGCGGAACTTCCCGCGCGCCGCCCGAACGCGCCCCTGACCTGCCAGCGCATGATGAGAGCCGGGAAACAACGCCAAAGCCTCGTCATATGCCTGTTCCGCCTCATCCGTCCTCCCCGCCTTGAGCAACATGTCGCCTAATTCGGTCAAGCACCACGCCTGGTTTTCCGGTTCCGGCGAGCCGATCCCGATTGCCTGACGCATGATGTGGATCGCGCCTTCTGCATCTCCAGTCACGAACCGATAAAAGGCCACGCGGTTATAGCTGGCCAGGCTCGGCCGGAGATCGACCATTTTCTGGTACTCGTCTGCCGCGCGGTCATACTCGCCGAGTTCCATGTAAGCATCGCCTCGCAGCCCCCATACGACAGTATCTTCCGGCTTCTCTTTCCCCAGCTCCGCGGAAAGCGCAATCACTTTCGTGAAATGATGACGATGCATTTCGATTTCAAGCTCACGCCGGCGCGCTTCATACTTGCCCGGATCAGCCCTGAGAATGCCGGTCACCAACTGCGCGGCCCGCTCCAGATAGGCACCATCACCGGTTTCGCGCATCTTTTGAAGAAACGCCCCGGCGAGCGCGTCGCGGACAGCCGCGTCGTCGGGCGCCTGCTGGAACCGGCGCTGGATAACTGCGATCCGCTCGTCGATAGAAACGGTAGTGTTTGTCAGTCGCTCCGCGGCGAGCGTGCCCAAACTAACTGCTGCGAAGAAACAGAATCGCCGGATCATTCCGGTTTCACTCCCATTCGCGCCGCATGAGCGAGGATCTCCGGATCTCGTGTACCAACCGCCAGTGCGCTTTTCATTACCTGCCGTGCTTCGCCTGGCCTGCCGCCGGCAAACAGCGCTACAGCCATGGCGTCAAGCGTGAACACATCGTGGCGAACGGCAAATTCCCTGCGTGCGGCCGCAAGAGCCTCCTTCGGGCTCTTGCCTGTTCCGGCGAAATAGAGCGCCAGCTCGCGATTTGCGTTATCGGTAAGCGTTGTGGCGCTGCGGGCCGCCCGCAGGAAGTGAGCATAGTCGGCGGACTCACCTGTGGCTTCCGCCAATTGAAACAGGTAGCGCGGATGCGCGGCGATGGCCGTCAGTTTACGCAAAACCTGGACGGCCTCATCGCGCCGTCCTTGAGCTAGGCGCACTCGGGCCAGGGTCTCGAGCGCCGCCGGTTCCTCCGGTTCGTTGTGTAAGAGGCGCTCCGCTAAGCCCAGCCTGCCCGCTGCGTACTGTAGATGGCCTGAATACGCCATCAGCATTCTGCCCGCCTTTTCCTGTCCGGGGGCAAGCTGGCCATAAGCAAGATTGACGGCCTCGATAGCCCCGTCAATATCGCCCGTAACCTCGCGAAATCGGGCCACCAGCAGCCAGCCCCGCCAATCGGCCTTGCCGATGCGGAGATCCAGCATCCACTGGATCTCCCTCTCGGCCTCTGAGTAGTTGCCTAACCCCAAATGGGCCGCAGCCATCAACTGATAGCTCAAAATATCGTCGGCCCACTCCCGATGGATTGCGGTGGCTTCTTCGAGCGCAGCCTTGAAGTCCTGCCTCTCGAGCAAAGTGCGAACTCGAGCCTTTCGTGCTTCGAAGCTTGTTGACTCTGCGGCTGCGCAAGCAGCGGCAGCCAGCAGCACCAGAGCAAATCCCTTCATCGCCGAATCGCTTACTCGGGACACGGCGCGCCGGCTCCCGCGGTGCAGCCCGCTTCGCCCGGATCGATGTGCCGCCGGTCGCGGCCGCTTAGCGCGTCCGCAAGATACGGGAACGCCGTGCGGTATGGCGCATCATTCACGTTCACGCCGTCGCCGAGCCGGTTGTTCGGGTTCATGTTGAATCCGGGACTCAATACACCGGCCACGGCTCTCAACGAAATGTCCGTCACGTCGTCAAAGAGCCGGCGGCCGTTGGGATAGCCGGCCGCATCGCCGCCCAGCAGTCCCAGACGCGAGGCGCTTGCCGGAGACGTGGGAGGAACGCCTGTGTTTAATCTCAGAAGGTCGGCAACAGGGCCGGCCGGTGTTCCCGGCGCGGCAATGGGCGGAGCGTAGGTGACCAGCGGCAGCAGATCCGTGCGCGGCGGCGTGGGAATCTTCACCGCTCCACCCGTGGCCGCGTTCAGAATGCGCGCCAAAGCGGGATCCAGGAAGAAGTTCGCGAATTGGCTGTCGTTCTTCGGTTGGTCCATACTGAAACGATCTTTGAATCCGGTTCCGACAAGCAGCTCGTTGATCAGTGCATTGCCCATCCGCTGGACCTGGCTCCACGACCCGGCGGAAGCTGCCGGCAACGGCGCACGACGCGTTGTTACCCGCGGTCGAGACGTCGTGGCCCAAACGCCGACAGTCGCCGCGAGCGAGGTCGCCGGCTCAATTACACCCGTGCGTGTCAGCATGGTCACCGGCACTTCGATGGCAATCGCATTGACAGAGTAGCCGGATACCGTGTCGCTGGCGAAGTTTGCCTGCGCTGCATCCTGTGCCGGTGTAAGCACGCCCGGAGCGACTGTAGAACGCAAATTGAGCGTATCGAATGCGGCGCCCAGATCGATCCAGAATGGATCGTCTACAGTTCCCGCGAACACCCGGACGTTCGGAGTTGTTGTTGTGTATGTCCCCGCGGCGAACAGCGCGCCATAATCAATCGTCCGCGGGCCGACATTGGAGGGCACCGCGTAGAACGGGCCCGTGCCATGGATCGGAGTGGCGACGCCGCTCTTGATCATGGTTACCTGGTAGGACTGGCGTTGACCCAGACCCGGGCTGTTAAACGAAGTAATTTTGGGCGGCACAATCGGGGTTCCGGGCGCGACAGGCGGCGGCGAATTGGCAGGCGCGTTTATACCAGTACCCGCGCCGGCGTATACCTGGAACAGGTTCGGCAGCCGCTGCTCCGTGTTGAACCGGAACTGGAACACGACGTCTTCAACCGCATCGTTGTTGTTATCGACTTTGATCTCGTACAAAATGTCGGGATCAAACGGCCACCAGTTCGGACCATTTGCGGGCTCCTGCAGCGGATCGACACACATGATCAGAGTCACCCGGGGTACGCCTCCGGGTTCGTAGCTGCGGAACGCGAATACGTCGGTGATATCCGCCTTGTGATCGAGCGCGGTAATCGGCGCCTCGCGATGATTTGCGCCAAAACCGGGCGCAACCGCCAGCGCCGCCAGAGTTGAAAAAAGGGTGATCTTGCGAAGTGGCATAGTTCCTCCAGAGAAAAAATTACAAAGCTCGGCGCAGCCGCAACGCGCCGATTGTTACCAGGCCTGCTCCGATGAGCAGCGCGGTCGAAGGCTCTGGAACCGCTGAGAGTCCGACCGTTGCCGAACCAAGGCTCGCGGATCCGCTTAAGCCGCCGTCGATCGTCAGGTCCACGAAAACATCAAAGAAGCTCGAACCTGGCAACGCGGCCGAGTCTGACAACAATGACGAGCCCTCGATCGCGAATACGACGCGGCTTGTGGGGGAAGTAGTGCAGCCGAGCGGCGCGAGCCCGGCAAAGAATCCGTTCGGGCACAGATCCAGAACGCCAGTGACCGCACCATCGCCGGCTGCAGCGGCCGAGGCGAGCCCGATAGATGCCCCGCTCAGAGGACCCGTGGCATTGAAACGAAAAAACGACTCGAAGAGGTCTCCGCTGCTCGCGGCAGTATCGAGCACGAACGCGAGCGTCGGATTGAACATGGTTCCGCCGGGCACTACTTGGATCGCTGCGGGATCCAGGGGCACCGCGAAGCTTTGCCCCGGCGCTAACTCAAAGTTGCTGAATAGCACGGCGCCCGCCTGGCAACCTGCGGCGCCCAGCGCGAAATAACTCTGGAGACTTCCCGGCAAACAGGATGACGCCAGAGCTGCCGCGGGACCGAGTACCAGCAGTCCCGCCGATAGCAGTAATTTCTTCATATCTCCTCCGCTGTGAATCATTCCAGCCGGTCACAGACAGGTACGGCCCGAATTCGAGAATGGATGTTAACTGCGCCAGATTTTTGGAAGACGGGGCAATTACCCGGCAATGCCTGCCCCGAATGCCTGGATCCGCACAAAAGCTGCGATTCGGGGCGGAAGAAGGTCCATCGAATGCATAAGTTCCGGCGATATGCGGTACCACTGTCTCGCCACCGACTACGATGGAACGCTTGCACACGACGGCAAGGTTTCACTGGAAACGGTGGATGCTCTCCACGCTTTGCGGGGCTCGGGCCGAAAACTCGTGCTCGTTACCGGGAGGGAACTCGTTGATCTGCTTGCGATCTTTCCCGAGCTGAACTTGTTTGATCTGGTTGTTGCGGAAAATGGCGGAGTGCTTTACAGGCCAGGTGATCGCCAGGAGAAACCCCTCGCCGCAGGTCCGCCGGAACGCTTCATTGCGGAGCTCGACAAGCGCGGAGTTGCGCCCATATCGGTGGGGCGCGTCGTCGTGGCCACGTGGGACAATCACCGCGTTGCGGTTCTGGAGACAATCGAAGCGCTTGGCCTGGAACTGCAGATGATTTTTAATAAAGGCGCGTTGATGGTGCTGCCTTCCGGGGTGAATAAGGCTACCGGTCTCGCCGTGGCCTTGGGTGAGCTGGGCTTGTCCGTCCGCAACACGGTCGGAGTGGGCGATGCGGAGAATGATCACGCTTTTCTGAGCGTGTGCGAATGCGCCGTTGCGGTCGCGAACGCGCTGCCGGCCCTCAAAGAGAAGGCTGATATCGTCACCAAAGGAGACCACGGAAGCGGAGTCGTTGAGCTGATCAAGTCCTTGCTCGAGAGCGACCTGGCAAGTGCTGCGCCGCGCCTCTCGCGTCACGACATTCCGATCGGAGAATCGCAGGATGGCGCCCCCGTGCTCCTGCCCGCCTATGGGGAAAACATTCTCGCAGCCGGCCACTCCGGATCCGGGAAATCCACGTTCGCTACCGGTTTGATCGAACGGCTCGCCGATCGAAATTATCAACTGTGCATCATTGATCCGGAAGGCGACTACACAACCCTGCCGCATCTTTTGAACGTTGGCGACGAGCAAAGCGAAGTTACGGCCGAGCTTGTGCTGGACGCACTAAGAAAACCGTTGCAGAATGTGAATGCAAATTTTATCGGCGTTACCTTCAAACGCCGCGCCGAAGTGTTCCTCTCTCTCTTCTCGCGGCTTCAGATCTTCCGGTCGCAAACGGGCCGGCCCCAATGGCTGGTCATCGATGAGGCTCATCACGTCTTTCCGCGCGACGGGCAATTTGCCGAAGCTGCGATCCCGCAGAATCTCGTAAACACAGTGCTGGTTACCGTCACACCCAACCTCCTGCAGCCTGCGATCGTCGGCAAGATCACGATGTTGGTCGCTGTGGGAGACGATGCTTCCGCCATCGTTCAGCAGTTCGCCTCTCTGGCCGGATGGCAGCGTCCTTCCGAACGTCTTCCAAAAGTTCGACGTGGGGAGGCTCTTCTTTGGGCGAAGAATTGCCCCCCGATTCACGTGCGCATCGCTCCCGCGCACACTCAGTTGGTACGGCACGCGCGAAAGTACGCCGCTGGCGAGCTCCCGCCCGGACGCGAATTCCACTTCCGGGGACCGGATGGGAAACTGAATCTGCGCGCGCAGAACTTGATGATCTTTCTGCAACTCGCCGACGGAGTGGATGATGATACTTGGATGTACCACTTCCGCAATGGCGACTATTCGCAGTGGTTTCGAGAAGCGATCCAGAGCGACGAGCTCGCCAACGAGGCGGAATCGATCGAGCAGCAGCACGATCTGTCCCCAGCCGAAAGCCGCGCGCTGATCAGACGCTCCGTCGAGAGTCGATTCACAATGCCTGCCCGCTAAAGGCTGCTGTGGGAGGTCAGGATACCCCGGCCCCTTTCGCCGATGTCTGGGGCGGGCGCGGCGGCTCAAATGCGAGCTCAGGTTCACCGGCCATCGCCGGATATGCTATGCCGGCAATTAGGGCTCCGACGATGGGAGCCACCCAGAACAGCCATAGTTGCGCCAGGGCCCACCCGCCTGCGAACAGCGCAGGCCCCGTGCTGCGCGCGGGATTCACCGAAAGATTCGTGACCGGGATGCCGATGAGATGAATTAACGTGAGCCCCAAGCCGATGGCGACGGGAGCAAAACCTTGTGGTGCGCGGCGGTCCGTAGCGCCCAAAATGATCATCAGGAACATGAAGGTGAGGACAATCTCCGCTACCAGGCATGCCTGGAGCGAGTACCCGCCTGGCGAGTGCAGCCCATAACCGTTCGAAGCGAAGCCGCCGGCGAGACTAAAGCCTTCTTTCCCGGCGGCGATGACGTACAGTACTCCGGCTCCCAAGATTCCGCCGAGCACTTGAGCCACAATATAGGCCGGCAGCTCCGAAACGGGGAAGCGGCGAGCCACGGCGAGCCCAACTGATACGGCAGGATTCAAGTGGCAGCCCGAGATATGACCGATTGCGTATGCCATGGTGAGAACTGTGAGCCCGAAGGCCAGCGCCACACCAGCAAAGCCGATGCCTAAATTCGGAAAAGTGGCGGCTAACACCGCACTGCCGCAACCTCCGAATACCAGCCAAAACGTTCCGAGCAATTCCGCCAACGATCTGGTCTTCAGAGACATAACTCCTCTCTTTCTCTGCTGACGCGGAATGACGCACTCCGCGAGTATGCTTCCGTTCTGCCGGACGCCCGCGTTAAGGCGCCGGCGCAATCGCTCCCGAGGAAATGGCCCGCTCTATTCTATTACCAATGCCGGACTCGCGAAGATTTATGGCTCGGGATTTTCCAGCTTGAGAATCATGCCGGTGTCTGTGGCAGCCCAGACATTTCGCTCATCGGCCGCAGCCAGCATGACCCGGATGGCAGTGGCGCGGTAATCCACCTCCATGTCTCTCCAGGTCAAAAGATCGCGGGAGCGCAAAATTTTTAGCTTGTGCGGAATCGGTCCCTGCGGCAGCCTGCCGTAAGCCTCTGTGCCTCCTAGAAAGGCGGATCCATCGGGCAGCAAGACCATATCGGTAACGGCGCGGTCTTCGCGGCGAAATACCCGCGTGCTTTTCCCGGTCTTCCAATCCAGGCGGAAGACCTCGCAGGGGTAGCGGAACCGATGCGTGAACTCAATTAAGGCCAACCCCGTGCCGGAGGGAGCCAGCCGGATGCAGGAGATCCGGCCGAACATTGAAACGGTAGAAGCTTTCCAGGTCTTGCCGCCATCCCTGGTGTCGAGCGTAATTGAAAGATGCGGCCACTCGGCGCGCTTCGCGGCTTTGTCGGGAACCAGCCAATCCGGTAGTTCTTCGGTCCCGCTGCTTCGTCCGGGCTCGCTGTACCCGGCAATCATCCCGGTTTGCGGATTGGCGAAAGCAATCCAATTATAAACGGTGTTCTTCTTTTCGGTCTTAGGCTCAGCCGCAGCCGGCACTTCCACCCACTCCTTGCCGCCGTTGGTAGTCTCAAAGACGGATCTCTCCTCGCCCACTGCCCAACCATGCTGCTCATCGAGGAAATGAACGCGAGCCACATCCCGAGGAGATTTCGAGAGCTTTTGCCAGCTCCGGCCGGCTTCGTCGGTGCGATAGATGCCCTTATCGGTAACCAGCCAGCCGGTCGTGTCGTTCAGAAAAAAGAGCGACAACGGCGTATCTTTCAGGGGCACCAGCGACCAATGGAGCCCGCCATCGCTCGTCACCACCGCAGTCGGACGCGTCTTGTCTTTTTCGGACAGGAAACCTACCGCGATTCCCCGGCGTGCCGAAGGAAACGCAAGAGCGGTAATTGTCAATGATGAACGCTCCTCGTCATAAAAGTACTGCGCCTTCCATCGCGGGGCTGCCGTGGCGGACGCAGCCACTGCCAGAAGCAATATGCTCAGAGCCGGAAAGAGCAGGTTGACGCGCTGAGAGGACACGATACTAATGCGCCGGACGAATCGGGCCGGATGCCAGCACGAGCTCGACATGGTTCGCCGACTCAACCGCCGTAGGTTCCATCCGAGCAAGCACCAACACGCACCCGACCTGCTCACCCACAGTGTTGAGCACCTCCATCTCACCGCCCGTGTGCTGATGCGGTAGCCTGTGCTGCACGTTGATGACGCCGACCACCCGGTTGCGGGCGATCACCGGAGCCGAAAGAAAAGCCTCATATGTATCTTCGGGTAAGTCGCCGAATGCCTTGAAGCGTGGGTCCTTATATGCCTCGCGGGAAATCGCGAGCAGGCGCCGTTCTCGTGCGACCCAACCAGTAAGGCCCTCGTTCAGCTTCAGCCGGATTTTTCCGATCGTAGACGGATGAGGAGTATTGGAAGCGCACAGCACCAGCTCGTCGTTGTCCAGCAGGTACACCAGGCACGAATCGCATTCCGTGAATTCCACCACCAGAGAAACGATGTTTTGCAGGACCTCCTGAAGGCTCATTTCGCGTACCATGACCCGGCTGATCTTCTGAAAAAGACGGAGCTGCTCTTCGGTGCGCTGTAAGCGCAACTCGAGGTCCTTGGCTTTCGGCACGCCTTTATTATAACGACTGCTCTTTGAGACCTCGCCGCTATCATCCTTCGTCTAGTACCTGGATTACCAGGATGAATGCCTTCTTGTGGCTTAGAATCGGTAGTGGCAGCACCTGAATGCCCGACATCTGTAGCGAACCGCAACTCGCCACCTGGCAGGTTCCCGAGTGCCCTTTCGTGATCGAATACGTCTCCCCGGTTCTGGAGGAGATCCGGATGGCGGTAGCAGATGCTTTTTTCGCCGTTCCGCATGGAGGCGCGGAGCTCGACGGCGTTCTCTTCGGCACCCGAACCGAGCAGGCGATCCGCATCCTCGCTGCCCGGCCTCTCGCCTGTGAGCATGCGTTCGGTCCCTCCTTCACGCTTTCCGACAATGACCACGCGCGCATGTCTGCGTTGTTGGAGTCGGTACGAACGAACCCGGCGCTCTCCGAGATGGTCCCGCTCGGCTGGTACCATTCGCATACGCGCAGCGAGATTCTTCTCTCTAACGGTGATCTCGCGCTGCACGATCGCTACTTCCCGGAACCATGGCAGGTGGCGCTGGTGATCCGTCCACATGCGATTGAGCCGGCGCGCGCCGGTTTCTTCTTTCGCGGCGGCGACGGCAAAATCCGGGCGGAAGAGAGCTATCGGGAATTTATCGTTGAGCCGGAGCTGAGCCGGCTTGCAATACAGAATTGGCGCGGCGAGTCGCAGCCATCACGACGGCAGACAGCTACTGTCTCTGCATTCACGCCGGAAGCGCCGCGCTTTCTAATGGAACAGCCCCGCAGCAGCCGGCGCTGGCGCGATTGGAGCTGGGCGTTGCTGCTGGCAGGGGTGGGCATCGCCTGCGCCGGGTTCATTGCGCGCGATCAATGGTTCGACCGGAGTCCGGCGGCATCCGAACCGCCCGCCGCTCCGCTGATCGCAACTGAACAGAACGGACAAATCCAGATCCGCTGGGACCCGGCTTCGCAGGCCGTTATCAGAGCTCGCTCAGGCACACTCGAAATCGCAGACGGAGGAGCACATGCGGTGATTCTTCTGCCCGCGGCGCAACTGCACGGCGGCAGCCTGACCTATGTCCGGCAAACGGCGCGCGTTGATGTCCGCCTGGTTCTCGAAGAACCCGGCGGGCAAAGGCTGGAGCAGGTAGCGACTTTTTTCGGCCAAACTCCGCCCGTTGAACAGAACCCCGAATGGCTGCGGCTGCGCGATGAACGCGACCGGTTGGCGCGGGAAAATGCCGCTCTCAGGTTCCGCTATCGCCAACTGGAGGATCAGGTGCGCAAGGAGCAGGCGCCGCAGTAATTCCCAAATTTTTCAAAAGTTAATTTTCAGGCCGAACTGAAACTGTCGCGGATCGAAAGCCGAGGTGAACGAAAGCGGAGCGATCGGATTTCCTCTCCGTCCTTGGATCGGATTGCCCAGATCGGCGAGCTGCAAGCTGCCCACTGTATTATTCACATTCTTGAAATTGGTGCGATTCAGCAGATTGAACCCCTCTGCCGTCACCTCGACGTTCCGTCTGCCCTCGGCGCCAAACGGAAACCGGCGCGCCAGCCGCAGATCGATCGAAAAATAGTCCGGCCCCCTCCCAATGTTGCGTCCCGCTCCAAAGGGCCGGTGCGTAGTGGGATGGTTGTCGCCCAAGTTATCGAAGCCGGTCAACAGATTAAACGGGCGCCCGGAGCTCGCGATCACAATCGGCGCCACTAGAAAATCCCCGAACAGCTTTCGAACGAACGACGAATCCCGCGCCGCGCGCCAGGGAGACTCAAACATGCCCGTCGCCACGAGGCGGTGCCGCTGATCGAAGCTGGATAGCGCGCGCTCGGCCTTGGCATTCAACTGGTCATTCGGACCGAAGTCGCTGTTAAAATCGGTCGTCTCATCGATGGCCTTGCTGAACGTGTAGTGAGCGTTGAAAGAAATATTCCGGCTGAAGCGCCGGGAGGCTTGAAGCACCAGTGCGTGGTAGACCGAATTGGCGGTCGACTCGACTACGTTGTACTGGAGAATCGACGGATCATAGAAGCCGAAGCGGGGCTGATTGTCGGGCGTGCGGCCGGCGTAGAACAGATTTCGATCCAGAGTTCTGGGCAGCCGTGTCCCACGCAGGAACTGGTATCCCGCCGACAAGACGAAGCCGCTGAACGCGTGCTCCAGTTCGAAGCTGGCCTGGTGCGAGTAGGGATTCACGTAATCTGAGCTGATGCCGAACAGAACTCGGCC